>Ga0213861_10004729_pt1 | contig 11046 bp, 10 predicted proteins | sample PICome_4_FD_160110 | JGI IMG/M metagenome (GOLD analysis project Ga0213861, IMG submission 160110) | Coastal seawater microbial communities near Pivers Island, North Carolina, United States - PICO131 | ecosystem: Environmental > Aquatic > Marine > Coastal | place: USA: North Carolina...
TGTGATGGATATGCCCCCGATCAAACAGGCCTCCCCCGGTTTGCTTGCCAGTACTCGTTTCGCGTCGACGCGTGCGCAGGTGCAGCTGTTCGGCCCGTGCTTTCACCTCACGAACCGTGCCATGCTCCTCATAGAGATCGTAAAGTTGTTCAATGATGGCGGCTTCTGGCGCATTGATCGTCAGCGTCCGCCCGTCTGGATCGTATCCCATGGGCACGCTGCCCCCCATCCAAAGACCCTTGCGCTTGGAGGCTGCGATCTTGTCACGGATGCGTTCAGCCGTCACTTCGCGTTCGAATTGCGCAAATGAGAGCAACATGTTCAGTGTTAGCCGTCCCATGCTGGTTGCGGTATTGAACGATTGGGTGACGGAGACAAAAGAGGCTTGGGCCGCATCCAAGGTGTCGACGATCTTGGAGAAGTCAGCGAGGGAGCGGGTCAAACGATCTATCTTGTAAACAACGATCTGATCGACACGTCCGTCCGCAATGTCCTGCAGGAGCTGTTGGAGCGCCGGCCGTTCCAGGGATCCGCCTGACAACCCGCCGTCGTCGTAGTGCTCAGGCTGCAGCACCCAGCCTTCGTGCTTCTGACTGGCGATATAGGCGGCACAGGCCTCGCGTTGTGCGTCCAGTGAGTTGAACTCTTGCTCCAGGCCATCCTCAGATGACTTGCGGGTGTAGATGGCACAGCGCAGCTTCTTCATGCCCGCTTTGCTTTGCTGTTCAGGCCGAAAAAGCGCGGGCCAGACCACGTCGCGCCTGTGATGTGTTTGGCAATGGCCGAGAGCGACGACCATGTTTTGCCATCCATCTCAAACCCACTCTCCGTTACTTGAACCTGATAGGTTCGACCATTCCATTCGCGTACGAGATGCGCCCCGGCGCTCAGCTTTGCCGGGGCTACCTTGGCGACAGCTTTCCCCTTCGCAATCTGTCGCAGCACCCGACGCGTTGTCGCGGGTAGCCCGCCCTGCGCCTTGCACTGCTGTTCATAGTGGATCGCCTTTTGCATGAAGGGCACCGACAGGTATGCTGGCGGAGGCGATCCAAAAACCGCCTCCCAGTGTTCCAGCGTGGCGGAACGTTCCGGACTGGGATCACGCCCCATCTGCTGACACCGCTGCTGCTGTGTCGTTTTGCTCAGCTGGCGCAGACAAGATGCGGAACTTTGACATGCCGCCCTTTGCAGGCCTCTCCCCTGCCACCTCGTAGCCCGCTTTCCGTAGCCCGCTCATGGCCGCTCGCGTCGTGTGCTGTTGCCACCCCAACTTGTCACTCAGTGTCTTGATGTCAGAGCCAAATTTAGTTCCCAGCAGCTTGATCAGCTGGGCCTTCTTGGTCGTGCGGGTGGTGGCACCAGGTTGGGTTCTTGATTTGCTCATATCCGTCTCCTCAGATGATCAGCGGAGAAATTCCGCTGCTACTGAGCAGAGCCCGATTGATGCGGGCAGCGCCTGCGAATGGGACATGGCGTGCGGACAGTACCGCTCTGGTGGCCAGCGAAGTCCAGTCAGATCAGCGGTGAAGCTCAAACTACCGCGATCAAGCGGCAGAAACGAGATACAGGAACGGCGGGAAGGAGACATTCGCTGCACCCGCAAAATAAAATGAGCACCCGAAGAAAGCGGACGCTGGGAGCCGCGCCCCAGTTTTTTCGATGTGCAAACGCAGCAAACGGCGGCAGTGAGCCGATTTCGTTGAAAAAGTCTCTGATTTCGGCAGGCTTGTTTGCGGTATTGGTCTGATTTCGTTCAGATGTCTGAGGCGTAGCCGCCGGTTCAACCTGCGGCGGGCTTCAGCGGTTTGAGCTTTGCGAGTTTTCGGAGGTTTTGGGCGGTGGCTGCGAGGGTAAATTCGTCTTGAACGCCGCATGGTCCCCGTAATCGGAGCCGTCCCAGGCCGAGGATGCGTTTAAGGTGGGCGAAGAGCATCTCGACCTTTTTGCGTCGCGCCTAAGCCTTGGGATTGAACTCTGATGCTGTGCACTGGCGGGCAAAGTCTCTGACGATCTCATATTTATCGCGATGGACCGAACGCGTGTCAGCGTTGGGGCAGCACTTTGCCTTCAACGCGCATCCTGCGCAGTCTGATTTCAGTGCCCGATAGTTTCTGGATCTCCAAACCGGCGCATTCCGTTTTGGATCAGAATAGGTCCGCCATGTATGCCGCATCTCCTTGCCGCCCGGACAGATATATCGGTCATTCTCATCATCCCATGTGAAGTCGGACCGCGAGAAGGTTCCGTCGGTCCGTTCACCCTTGTCAAAGACAGGGATGAAAGGGAGGATCTGGCGCTTGAGTGCCAGCCAGACTAGGTTGTCGGACGACCCGTAGGCGGTGTCAGCAGCGATCCAATCGGGCTTCACGCCAAAGCGCTGTTCGGTCCGGTCCAGCATCTTCCGCATCGCGCCAACCTCAGCGGTCTTGTTCGACCGGCTGGCGTCAACATCGACAATGATCCCGTGGTCTGTGTCGATAAGATAATTGTAGGAATAGGCAAAGAACGCAGGTCCTTTGCGGGCAGCTGTCCACTGGCTTGCGGGGTCGACATGGGCAGTGAACTTAGGCTTGGCGGTTGTCGCCGCTCCGAAGGCTTCGTCGTCCAGTGTGTCGAGATACTCTCGAACTGCCCGTGGTGCATCTGTGGGATCAATCTCGCGGGCCGCCCAGTCCTCGGGGTTGCTGGAGTTCTGCTTCTGGACATCGGCGCTGATCAAACTGGCATCGACCGCAAAGCCCTGGCCACCAACCAAGCCTTCTTCCATGCAGCGCGCAACAGTCGCCTCGAACACATGGCGCAAGAGGTCACTTTCGCGGAACCGGCCATGGCGGTTCTTGGAAAAGGTCGAATGGTCCGGGATGCGATCCGTCAGATCGAGATGACAAAACCACCGATAGGCGAGGTTCAAATGCACCTCTTCGCACAGCCGCCGCTCGGACCGGATGCCAAAACAGTATCCGACCAACAGCATCCGGATCATCAGTTCAGGATCGACCGATGGGCGCCCCGTGTGGCTGTAGAAATCTGCAAGATGTCCCCGGATGCTGCTCAGATCGAGATGCCGATCAATCGATCGCAAAAGGTGGTCCTGGGGGACATGCTCCTCCAGCGAAAACTCGTAAAACAGTGCCGCCTGCGCTTCCTGTCTCGGCCCCATCATCGTGAAATCTCCCGCTCAATGACTGAATTGAATCAGCCTATTAGGCGTCGATCAAGCGCGAGTTTTTCAACAACATCAGCCCATATTTCCAGATGCTGCGTAGCTCACGAACGGCTGCGATGCGTGTGAAGCGGACATTTCGCATACGAATATGGACCGAGGCGCATCAGAATTTGGTGCCTGACGACCCACTCTCGGCGTCTTGAGAATACACCAGTCATTCAATTCTCAACAAGAGTGAAGGCACGCAGTAGCATCTCATCCGTATATAAAGGCGGGGAACCACAGAGCGAGCTGGGGCAGCGCTACCAGCAGCGCGAGTATCACAAGCTCGGTCACGACAAATGGCCAAATGCCTTTGAACACCTCTGTGACGGGCATGCGTGTGACGCCGGCAACGACAAAGACATTCATGCCCATCGGCGGGGTGATCAGCCCGATTTCGGCGGTTTTGACAAAGATCACGCCCAGCCAGATCGGATCATAGCCGAGCTGTGTCATCAACGGGAAGACGACCGGCAAAGTCAGGATCAGGATTGCGAGCTGATCAAGAAAGAAGCCGAGGGTCAGCAAGAGCAGCAGAACAAGCCCAAGCACCGCCCAGTTGGGAAGGCCGCTGTCGGCAATGATGCCCAGCAGAAGGTTTGTCGTGCCGTTTAGCGCCATGAAAACGCCGATGACAGCCGAGAACCCTACGATTGTGAGGATCATGGCGCTGGAGCGCGCGGCACGTGTCGCGGCCGCCCAGATGCCCGCAAAGCCAACGCGGCCCATCAGGAGGCCGATGAGCAGCGCGGCGAAAGCGCCGACGGCGCCGACTTCGGTTGCTGTGATGATCCCCGAGTAGAGCGCGAAGACCATCCCGACGAGGAGGAGAATCACGGGCCATGCCGCAGCCACCGATTGCCAGCGTTCGCGGGTGGTGGCGCGGGTCGCAGTTTGCGGCGCGTAGTCCGGGTTGCGGCGGATCAGAATGTAGATGGTAAGCGCATAGCCGAAAGCCGTCAAAGCTCCCGGGATGAACCCGGCCAAAAGCAGCCTGCCGACCGAGGTCTCGGTAAAGACACCGTAGAGGATCAGCCCGATGGAGGGCGGGATCATGATGGCAAGGGTGCCCACGATGGACAGCAGCGCCGCCGAGAAGCGCGGATCGTAATTGTAGCGCCGCATTTCCGGGAAAGCGACCGAGGCCAGCGTACTGGCCGCCGCGGTGGATGAGCCCGACATGGCCGCAAGAAGCACGCCGCCTGCGACCGTGGCGTAGGAGATACCGCCCTTCAAATGCCCCAGGAAGCGGTGCGAGATGTTGAAGAGGTCGGAGGTAAACCGCCCCGCGCTGAGCAATTCGGCCATCAGGATGAAAAGCGGCACACTGGAAAGCGTATAGCTTGCCACATGCTCGTAAGGTGTATGCGCCAAGACGCCTACGATGGGGCCCGAGCCAACCGTCATCCAGATGCCCACAACGCCAGACATCAGGATCGAAAACGCGACAGGCACACCGATCAGGAGCAAGAAGAACAGCAGGCCGAAGCCCAGAAGCGCAATCGTAATCGTGGTCATTGGGAAGCCTCCCCGCCGCCATGGGCTGCATCGTCTGCGATGTCGAGCGGCGCGACGATATCGAGGACAAAGCGGAGCGTGAGCGTGACCGCCCCAAGGGCGACCCAGACGTAGCTGAGGTAGATCGGAAACGGGATCGCGCCCATGCGCGTCTCCAAATGTGCGAATTTGGCGATGGCCTCAAGGCAGACATGCCATGCGAACAGCCCGAAGATGGGCAGACAGATCAGGGCGATTGCGCGCGTGTAATTCTTGCCGAAGCGGTGCTTCAGCCCGTCCGAAACGGCATCCAGTCGCACATGTACGCCTTGGGCGTAGTTGGATGACAGCGTTGCAAAGACCAGAATGACCATGAAATACAGGCTGGTCAGTTCGAAATTGCCCCTCAGCGGGCTGTTGAAGAAATGACGCCCGAGCGCATCAACGGTGATAGAAAGCATCATCAAGAGAAGCCCCGCTGTGGCAATGGCCAGAAGCCCCTTTTCGATCACTGATAGCAAATTGCGCATCGTCCCCTCCCCTGGATGTGAAAGCGCGGCGTCGCCCATGGGCGCGCGCCGCGATAATCGGTTTATTGCTGTGCCAGAAGCGCGCTGTAAGCGGCCGAAACCTCGGCTGCCATCGGGTTGCGCGCGCCCACAGTCTCGACCCAATTTTGACCAACTGACGCAAGGGCCGCGTCGATCTCGGCCACAACGCTTTCGGGCACGGTGACCATGGTCATGCCAGCTTCGGTCAGCTTCTTCTCTGAGCCGGCGTTAACCTTGACAAAGGTTGCACTGCTGGCTGTGCCGACTTCCGCACCTGCGCGCGCAACCTGCTCTTGTTGCTCGGGGGTCAGCTTTTGCCAGTCGCTCTCCGCGATCACGAGAAAGAACCCGATCGAGCCCATCGACAGGTTGGTTGTGACCGCCTCACTCACCTCTTCAAGCTTGTAGGACGGAACCGACGCCGTCAGGTTGATCGCCCCATCGACGGTGCCACGCTCAAGCGCGAGGTACAGATCGCTGATCGGCATTTCGACCGGCACCATGCCCAGCGCAGAGATCGCATCGCCCGCTGTTGCGTGCGGGACGCGGATCTTCAGACCCGCGAGGTCAGCCAGGCTGTTGATCTCTTTATTCTTTGCCAGCACAAGCTGCGTCTGCGGCAGCAGGTTCATCATGATCGGACGCACCTTGTTGGGCAGGAACTCTGCGTCAACCAGCTTGTCCTGCACCAGTTGCCAGTAGGCGGCATGGCCTTTCTCAAGGTCGGAAAACGCCCCCGGCAGTTCGGCAATCGTCGACAGCGGCATGGCATCGCCCACATAGCCCACGCCGACAAAGCCCATGTTCGCAATGCCGCTTTTCACTGCGTTGAGCGTACCGGGCGCGTTGGCGAGCTGCCCACCGGGGAAGTTCTGCAATGTGACAGTACCGCCGGTATACTCGTCAATCTTCGCAATCAAAGGGTTGATGATCAGCTTGGTGCCGAAATGCTCAGGCGGCAGGTAGGACGCCAAGCGCAGTGTGACCGTGTCGGCCCAAGCCGCCCCGCTCGCAGTCATGGCCAGCGCGACTGCGCCAGCGCGAAAGATGTTATTCATGATACCCATTTGGTTTCCTCCCATTCAGGTGTTTATCGGCCCACAAAGTTCGGGGGCCGCTTTTCGATGAAGGCAGTCATGCCTTCGATACGGTCTTCGCTTGTGTAGGGATCGGGCCCTACGTTGAGCCGCAGGGCCGCCGCGAGCGGCCACCCCATGGATTTGGTCGATGCTTCCTTGCAGCGGCGCACCGTCAGCGGCGCGTTTGCGGCGATTGTTTCGGCGAGCGCGCGGACTGCCTCACGGACCTCGCTTGCAGGGTGCACCGCGTTCAGGAGGCCATGCGTCAGCCCCTCTTCGGGTGTCATCGGGCGGCCCGTGTAGAGCAACTCAAGCGCCAGCGCGCGCGGGATGAGGCGCGGCAGGATGATCGAGGCGAAATGCGCGCCCATGCCCACCTTGGCCTCCGAGCAGGCAAAGCGCAGGGTGTCCGATGCAATGCGCAGATCACAGGCCATGGCAAGATCGGCCCCGCCGCCCATGCAGACGCCCTCAAGGCAGGCGATGGTGGGTTTGTTGATCTCCAGAATACGCTCAAACGGATTGCGCGCGTCGCCCTTCATCGGCGCTGGAAAGGTGATCTCGCCTTTTGCCATGACCGCTTTGACATCAATGCCTGCGCTGAAAGCATGCCCGCCTGCGCCGGAGAGGACAATCACACGCACGAACTCGCTCGCCTCGGCTTCCTCGGCAAGCCCTGCGAGGGCCAGAAAGCCTTCAGGCGTCAAAGCGTTCATGCGCTCGGGGCGGTTGATCTCCAACCACGCGACACTACCGGTAATGCTCAGCTTGAGCCCATGTTCGCACACCGCGTCCATCATGCACGCTTCCGTGTGTCGGCCACGATGGGGCTGCGATCTCGGATGATGCCGCCTGTCGCTTCAAGCTGCGCAATATCCTCTGCGCAAAGCCCTGCCTCGGCGAAGACCTCATCGGTATGCGCCGCAAAGTGGGGCGGCGCGGCATGAAAGGCACCGGGCGTGCGCAGGAAGGTCATTGGCAGGCCGGTGCCGTGATAGTCGGGCGTGTCGATCAACATCTCATTGGCTTTGACCTGAGGATGATCGAACACCTGCTCAAGGTTCAGGAACGGACCAGCGGCGAGGCCGGCATCGAGGATTTGCATCGCCACATCGTTGGACGTGCGACCTTGCGTGCAGGCGGTGATGGCCGCATCAAGCGCTTCGCGATTGGCGACGCGGTCGGCATTGGTCTTGAACCGGGGGTCCTCTGCGGCCTCGGGCGCACCGAGAACGTGCATCAGCTTGGCAAAGGATCGGTCATTGCCCGCGCCTGTAAAGACTTTGCCATCGGCGCAGGGATAGGCGCCGTAGGGCGCGACCCAATGCTCGCTGTTGCCCGTGGGGCGCGGGATCTTGCCTGTCGCCATCCAGCCTGCGGCGGCTGGGTGTAGCATGGTCAGGCCAGTGTTGTAGAGGCTGACGCCCACATGCTGGCCCTTGCCCGATTGCGTGCGCTCCAGCAGCGCCATCAGGATGGCGTTGACGGCCGAAAGCCCCGTGGCATGGTCGATCAGCGGGAGACCGATCTTGGTGCCGTCGCTGCCCGCCTCGCCGTTGATCGAGGCCAGCCCGACAAAGCCCTGAACGGCCACGTCATAGCCGGCCATCCCCGCGAGCGGCCCCTTGTTGCCAAAGCCCGTGATCGTGCATTGCACAAGGCGCGGAAAGCGTTTCGAGAGCACATCTTCATAGCCAAGGCCCCATTTGGGCAGCGTGCCGAGCTTGAAATTGTGGATCAGGACATCGGCGCCTTCGAGCAGCTTCAAAAGCGCCTCGCGCCCGGCCTCTTTGCTCAGATCGAGCGCCACGGACCGTTTGTTGCGGTTCAGCCCGTTGAAATAGGTCGAGCGGTCCTCGTCCAGCTTTGTGCCCCAGTTGCGGGTCTCATCCCCGACAGGCGGTTCGACCTTGATCACATCCGCGCCTTGGTCGGCCAGTGTTTGTGTGCAGAGCGGTCCGGCATAGACACGCGTGAGGTCGATCACCCGTAACCCGGAGAGAGGTCCTTGAAAGTTGCGTGTGCTCACGGTGGTCTCTCCCCTATTTGCCAATAAATGCAGGCGTTTCGCGCTTTGACGCGGCGCGGATGCCTTCGCGGAAATCGGCGGTTGTCATGTGAATGCGTTGCTGGGCCAGCTCATGTGCCAAGGTGCTGCGCACGTCTTCTGCCAGCCCTGCGCGCAATGTGCGGCGCATGTCTTGCACGGCAATCGGCGCGTTCGAGGCGATTTCGGTGGCCAGCACCAGAGCGGCCTCGCGTTCTTTGCCCTGTTCAACCAGTTGATCCGCCAGCCCGATCTCATGGGCCTGTGCGCCCGTCAGGCGGCGGCCCGTATAGAGCATCATCGCCGCCGCATTTTGCCCGACGACCCGCGGCAGTGTTGTGCTGATGCCAAAGCCGCAATGCATCCCCAGAACGGCGAAATTCGCCGAGAAGCGCGCGGCGTCGCTCGTCACGCGGAAATCAGCGGTAAGCGCGAGGCCCAGCCCGCCGCCGATTGCCGGACCTTGGACGGCGGCGATGATCGGCGTGGCAATTTCGAAAAGCCCCACGGCGTTGCCATAGAGGGCCTTGGCCATCTGCAAGCCTTCCTCGGGATCCAATCCGCCGCCAAAATCAGCCCCTGCACAGAACACCTTGCCCGCGGCCGCCAGCACGATGGCACGGCAGTCCGGATCGGCGTCGAGCGCCTGCATCTGCCGCAGCAAGGTGTCGACCAATGTGACATCGAAGAAGTTGAGCGGCGGGCGGTCGATCTCGACCATGCCGACAAAGCCTGTCCGGCTCACCTTGATTTCGTTTTGTGGGTCGCGGCTCATGGGCTTGGGCCCTCCTTTGCTTGTCGTGGCGCATCAAGTCGCCAGGCGTAGACTTTTCCATTTCCTTGCAAATGGATGGTCGGCATTTAGGCGGCCACAATATGGGGCCAAAGCGCATCTCCCCCTGCGGCAATGATCTCTTCGCCCAGTTTTTCCGACCACCATTGCTCGCTTCTGGCAGCGGAGCGCCACTGCCACAGCCGGCGCGTGAAGTAATGAAGGGAATGCTCGTCAGTGAACCCTATGGCACCAAAGACCTGATGGGCGATTTCAGCCCCAAGTGTTGCCGCACGCCCTGCCCGCGACATACCCACCATCGCCCCGTAGTCCACGGCGCCCGCATCCGCTTTGCCGCAGGCAAAAACCGCTGCGGCCTGACTTGCGGCGGCTTCCGAGGCGAGTTGGGCGAGCGCATGTTGGATCGCCTGGAATTTCGCGATTGGCCGTCCAAACTGAACACGGTCATTGGCGTATTGCACGCAGAGCGGCAACATGTAGGCCAGCGCGCCTGCAATCTGCGCTGTGTGCAGGATCGCAAAATGGGCCAAGACTGTCGATTGGCTGACCCCTTCTCCAAGCGCCGCCAAAGCAACCGGTTTGATCCCGTTGCATGTCACATCGGCTGCGGGCTCGCGTGAGAACGTCTTCAGCGCGCTCAGTGTCAGATCCTCGGTGCGCATCAGGCACAGATGAAGCTGCCCCTGACGTTGCGCGAGCAGCAACATATGCGGGCAAACAGGTGCCCAGCTGACTCCCTTTGCCGTTCCCTGAACCGAGCCATCTGCCGTAAGGGACAACATATCAAACCCCGTGGCCACGGCTCCTTCGACCATGTCCATGCCGGCATCGCTCATCAGTCGGTGCGCGATGAGGGTTTCGCCAAGGGGCACGGGTGCGGCATGCTTGCCAAGAACCAGCAGGCTCGGGGCGATGTCCGTCCAGCTCAAACCGGCCCCTCCGGCGCTTTCCGGTACGAGCGCGCCTGTCAGCCCCAGCGCCTCACACTCACTCCAGAGCGCGTCATCAAACTGGCCTTCTTCGACGGCTTTGCGTGTCTTGACGGTCACGTGCGTGTCAAGCAACCGGTCAAGCTGCTGGGAGATCAGGTTGGCGATGTCGTTTTCGGTGCTCATTACAGTCCCAATCCCTTTGCAATTATTCCCCGCAGAATTTCCCGTGTGCCGCCGCGCAGCGAGTAGCTCGGAACGCTTTGCGTCAGGTATCCGAGCGCATCGCTCAGAGTGTCGGACGGCCGGATATCTGGCGCGGCATCCATGAGTTCACGGACCAGCGCGGGCTGTTTCTGCTCGTATGTATTGCCCAAGTCCTTGACGAGCGCGGCCTCTTGGGCGGGCACCTTGCCAGCTTCGAGTTGACCGAGGATGGACAGAGACATTTCACGCAGCACAATGAGGTCTGCAACGCTTTCCCCGACGCGGCGTTTCGCGAGGCGGTCCGGCGCGCCGAGTTCGTCGATCAGCAGCGGCAGCAGGACAAAGCAACTCAGGAACCGATCCGGTTGGCTGCGCTCGAAGGCAAGCTCCGAGACGACCTGTTTCCACGCATTTCCTTCTTCGCCGATGAGGTGATCATCGGGCACAAATACATTGTCGAAATGCACCTCGTTGAAGTGGTTTTCACCAGTCAGGTCGGTGATGGGGCGCACGGATAGCCCGCTCGACCGCATGTCGATCAGAAATTGCGACAGCCCGGCATGTTTTGGCGCATCCTTGTCCGTGCCCGAGCGGAAGAGCCCGATCATGAAATCGCTCACATGCGCACCACTGGTCCAGATTTTCTGTCCATTCAACCGGTAGCCACCCTCGACCTTTTCGGCCTTTGACCGAACCGAGGCGAGGTCGGAGCCGGACCCCGGCTCGCTCAGACAG
>Ga0213861_10004734_pt1 | contig 11039 bp, 8 predicted proteins | sample PICome_4_FD_160110 | JGI IMG/M metagenome (GOLD analysis project Ga0213861, IMG submission 160110) | Coastal seawater microbial communities near Pivers Island, North Carolina, United States - PICO131 | ecosystem: Environmental > Aquatic > Marine > Coastal | place: USA: North Carolina | collected...
ACTAAGAAATACAGCAGATAGTATTGTCTATCAAACACGTCGAACAATCGAGGAAACAAAAGATAAACTTACTGATGAGGTAATGAATCCTGTTTTAGATAAACTCAAAGAATTAGAGTCAATGATTACTAATGACGATGCACCAGTCTCCGACGATGATCTTGATGAGGAAGGAATTCAATCCAGAATTCAAGAGTTAGAAGAATTAATGCACAAATTATCATCTAAATTATACGAAGCAGCTTCTGCTGAAATGTCTGAAGAGGAAACATCTGAAGACGAAGGTGGTGATGTTGTAGAAGCTGATTTTGAAGTCCTTGATTCTGATGAAGATGAAGAGTGATGTTTGATGTCTGTTAATTCTAATTCAATTCAGAAAATAAAAGTTGGTGTAAAACCTCTTACTAGGCTACGCAGAGATAGAATAATTTTTGGAGTTTGTTCTGGATTTGCTAGAAAATTGGGAATTTCATCTAATCTTAGTAGATTAATATTTTCAGCATTTACTTTTTTTACTGCAGGTATTCTTGGAATATTATTATATCTTCTTGCATTTTTAATTATTCCACAAGAACCTATAGAATAACTCTATCCTTGAGTTATCAAAAGATGTAACGCCCTTACTTGTACTCCAGTTGCTCCATGACTAACTGTAACATTTGTTTCTCCACCCCAAATACCTGCAGTTCCTGCAATATCTAGGTGGGCCCATGGGATTTGTGTTTTCCCATCATCATTTTCACGTTCTTGAACAAATTGTTTGAGGAAACCTGCTGCTTGGCTAGCTCCTCCCCAACGCCCTTTACCTTGATTACGTAAATCAGCAATTTTAGACGATGTCATTTGCTTTTCAAAAGCAGGTAGAAGAGGTAAGGGCCAAGAAATTTCATCGACTTCATCTCCAACATTCTGGATTTTCTGAGATAATAATTTATTATTAGAGAATAGTCCTGTGGCTTCGTGCCCAAGTGCTACAACAACAGATCCAGTTAACGTTGCTAAGTCAATGATATATGATGGATTCAGTTCACCTGCCTTCCATAATCCATCTGCTAGTACATTACGTCCTTCTGCATCTGTATTCAGAACTTCGATAGTCTTCCCTGAATAAGTGTTAATTACATCACCTGGACGATAAGCTTCTGCACTAGGCATATTCTCTGCCATACAGGTAATTCCGTTGACTCGACCTGTGTAACCAGTAGCATATAGTGCTTGAAAAAGACCAAAAACTGTCGCTGAACCGTGCATATCAAGCTTCATTTCATCCATTCCTGCACTACCCTTAATTGAGATTCCTCCTGAATCAAATGTAATTCCTTTACCTACGATACAAGGAACTTCTGCTTCAATATCAAAATTTGGATTTAGACGAAAGAATACCATACATGGTTTGTGAATACTTCCTTTTCCTACTTCGATTAGTCCATACATTCCTTCTTTTTTCAGACGATTATAGTCCCAAACTTCAACTTCAACATTTGATTTATCTTTTGCCCATTCTAGAGCCCTACGGCCAAATTCTTCAGGATACAGTTTATTCGCTGGCTCATTTCCTAAATCACGAGCCAAGTGAACTCCTGTTGCTACTGAATATACATTTTCAATAGCTGATCTGAAAGCGCTTTCATACCGTTCTGCTGTTTGACCAATTAAAGACCAAGGGCCTTTATCATCCTCATCTTTCTTTTGATACTTATCAAAAACATAATCTCTTAGAATCATTCCTTCTGTAAAAGCAATCATATTATTAATTTTCCATCCACTTGTATACCGAACTACAATCTTAGTTCCATGATTCTTTGAAAGTGATGCAAAACATTTAGCTCCCGTATCTCTAGATTTTTTAGCAGTCAAATCATCTTTTTTTCCCATGCCTATGATTATAACTTGACAATTTTTTGTCCAGACACTTAATGACTCCTCAGCCTTCCCAGTAAATGAATCACTAGCAAAAGCAGATTTTACAGCAATACTAGCACTACGACTTAGATTTGTTGTTGCATTATTTGGAGCTTTATTAGAACCTTCAAAAACAGGTATTATCATTATATTCCCAGTATCTAAAAAACCACTTGTTGTAACCTTCATAACCATGCCATTATGTTCAATTATACAAAGAATTGTTTGTTTAAATCTCACTTCGAATCAATATTAGATAATTTATGTGGTATAATTATTCTATAATTGTATTTTTCTCAGTCAACAAAAACACCAAACAACTCTCATCCTATTTTGAAATATTATTTGCAATATGGCATGCTAAAATTTTTGTAGCAATGAGTGCAGCTGAAAATTCTGTTAAGTTTGTTCCCTGTGATGTGGATATTTCATTAATATCAGCACCTATTATTTCTGCACCTTTAGCGGAGAATAATGATTCTATAATTTCTATTGACCCCCAATAAGAAAGTCCACCAGGAACTGGGGTGCCTGTTGCCGGAACTAGGCTTCCATCTAGACCGTCTACATCAAAAGTTAACCAAATGGGGCCTTCTATATTTTTGATTTCTTCAATCATTAAATCCCAATCAGATAGATTATGATTGATATTTATTAAATCTCTAGCAAACCAAGTGTTAACTCTTTCATCATTTCGAATAATTTCTTCTTCTTCTGAACTATAAGTTCTAACTCCTATTTGAATAACATTGCCTACCCCAGCATCTAAGACTCTTCTAATTACGGTACCATGTGAAAATCTTTCTCCATTTAATTCATCTCTTAAGTCAGCATGAGCGTCTATTTGAACAATAGTTAATCTCTCTAATTCTTGATTAATTCTAGGATGTATTTTTACTGCTTCGATTAATGGAAATAATAAACCATGTTCTCCTCCAAGAATAATTGGAAATTGTTTACCATCCATCCAAGGTGTACAGAATTTACTAATACTCGAAAGAGCTTCTTTAAGATTTGGTACTTCATTATTCCATGGTTTAGATGTATGTATTTTGAAGCCACATGGAAGATCAACTTCCATTTTTTTATCATATAACTCAACTTGAGAACTAGCATCTATGCATGCTTTTGGCCCAAACTCAGTACCTTCTCTATAACTAGTAGTCATCTCATATGGAATTGGTAATATTACAATATCGAAAGGGCCTTTAATATTTTCTTCTAGACCTAAGAAAGTCTTGACCTCCTCATGCTCCATGATGTTTACGAAGGCCTTCTATCGATTAACGACTTCTATATTACAAAAACAATTTTCTAATCATCATGAAGTATGGTTGATAAGTCACGCCCTTCCATAGAATACATACTGGAGGCGGTAATATCGGTTTGACACTAGCACAATTAACTCATGCAATTCGTCGTAAAGTGGATGAAGGCATGGAAACTGTTGTTGCAGAAGGTATTGCTGAACACGCACTTGGATTCTTTGGATTCTCAAATCGTATAATAGATAACGCATTGGAACCCAATGACCGAAATCTTTTCTATCAACTACAAGATTATGACTTGTTGACTACTGAATCTGAAGAAACTACACTTTGGGACGGTAGAGAATGGAGGATACATTATTGGAAATTCAAGTCTTCTGCAGAAGCATTCGCACTTGCTGCAATGGACATGAGGGATAAAAAGAAGGTAGATGATGATCCTTATGCTGGCATTTATGATGATATGCCAGCGAATCTTTGGAAAGAAAGATCTGGTGAAGAAGATGATTGGGAAGAACCATTATTCTAGAGTGTTGTCAGTCAGTATACCCATATCTTCAAAAGATAACCGTTGAAAGATTATTCAATGAGTCATAGTATGAAGGTCATTCTGACAATCACGATACTATTATTCAGTAGTTTTTCTTCTATTGTTACAGCTGAAGATGAGGACAGCGAAATTGAGTGTACTATTCTTACAGATTGGGATTATGATTTTTACTTATTAGACGATGATATGGACGAAGGTTGGAATAATATTTCAAATATAGCAACCTCTGTTATTCATAAATATGTAGTTGAATTTTCTCCGCCTTTCGTTAATGGGTCAACTCCTCATTTAGTCAGTAGTTCAGTTGAACATCAGAGAGACGGTGAAACATTAGCTAGTAATTTTAATTCAAATATCGTCATTGCAGGTGGTGTAATAGATATTATATTGCCCGAAGAGCCAATATTCATGGATGAAATAGATATTTCAATAGAAACTTTAGAGGCAACATGCGACCGTAGTATTAGAGTCACAAATTGGCAACAACCCATTTCTGATCATGAAATAACGACTAATAGGACATGGAGCAACAGCATATCTAGTTCAGAAGAAAATAGTTCTACAAATTTATTTTTTGAAGGTCGTGGATGGCAACAGAGGACTGGACAAACTTTGATTTCTAATGAATTAGGTACTGGTAATTTTGAATTGGATAGTTTTGAAGACATTGATATTGAATTGGATTTAGATAAAGTATGGTTAAATCAAACTTATTTTGAAGAAGAATTAGTTGGTCAAGAGTTTGAAATGAGGGGGAATGGTACACTATTTACAATTCAAAATGGGATAGAAATTTCAGTAAATGTGACAGATGCTTTGTACAATCGAACTTTACTTCAAGAATCTTTCACTGAACATTTAATTATTGATGGCAACGGGTTCATAGAAATTTTTGATGATTCAGATAACGAAACATTATCGTTAAATGGTGAAATTTCTACATTTTATTTCGAGTCATTTGATTCGGATGGATCTCGTGATTATCAACAAATAAATCTAGCAGCATCCGCTACAAGTTTCATAGAATTTGGTGATGGTGATATAGAACTTGAATTAGAAGAGTTTAGATTTAATGATTTATGGATTTACGGAGTTCAAGAGGAGCAATTATTCAAGTATATGGGTAATGCTAACTTTAATTTCATTGTTGAAGATGAACAGCCATATATCTATGCGAATGGAACTGTAGATAACTTACATTTCGAGGAACGTAATGGATTAATTATTGTCGATACAATCAGACTCGATGGCACATACAGTGGCGATGCTTCCGGTTCCTTCGGATTAATTCGTCAGATAGAAGATACAGTTTCTCAAGTAAATAATTCTGGGGTTAACTTTGAAGTTAATAAAATTCAAAATGAATTCTGGTTTAATGTCTCATCCATATCTAATTTTCCTATTGATCAAGAATTAACTGCTGAGCATAATTTAACATATGAATATACAGTTCCTCAATCGACTTGGGAGAACCCAACTATTCGATATCTATATATTGAAGATAATGGTTCAACTTCTAATGAATATCCAGAGGTTTCACCTATTCAAGTTGAGCCTGAAAGGCCACAAGCGAATTCTATGGATTATTCGCCAATAACAAAGGAAACAGGTGTTTCTCCTGAAATACTATTTTATGGGGATAGGCTTGTAATTTCTAATAATATAGATTTTATATTATCAGTTTTAGTTAAAGAATCAAGAGAAGTAATTGTCGATGGACATGATGTGAAAGTAATCGATTGGATTGGTGATTATGGGAATGATACCCAGGCTTCTGGCAGTATAATTAATGAAGGGTTATTAGCAGGACTTTTCTATCAAATTAATCGTTCAGTTAGTTTGGCTGATGATATTGGAATCGATTTTTATGAAACTCAAGGTCTTGTGAAAATAACTTCTCCTTCAATAATCACTGCTGAAGAAAATAATCCTCCATCATTAGAAAATATTCAATTCCGTGAAGGCGTCTTATATGCTGAAGGTGGTATTGCCCATCTAGCCATTACTGTTGTAGATATAGATAATGATGTCACATCAGTATCTATCGATTTATCCGAATTTGGTTTGGGAAATGTACAATTATCAGATAAAGGAATGTCTGGTGATAATGTTATTGATGATAATATTTGGACATCATTAGTCTCAGCGGAAGGTCTAGAATTTGGCAATAAAACTGTAGATTTAGAAATAGTAGATATTTGGGAAACTATCGTTTTGAGTACTAATGTAGAAATCCTAAATCCTGCGCCGATTTCATCCTCAATTACTTTCTCTCCTAGTGTTGTCAAAAGAGGGGACTTAGTTGAAGTGTCAGTCATTGCAGATGATGCTCATGGAATTGCATCAGTATCATTAGAATTGATGAGCGCAGGCGGCGAATCTATTGATTTAAGTTTCATTGATTCTAAATGGTGGGGGCAATTTTTAGTTCCAAATACAATGGCGCCAGGTGAGAGATTGATTCCTGTTCGATTAACTGATAATTATGACTCATCTAGATTAACAACACAATCGATATTTGATGGAAGAATGGTGGATTCATTATTAATTATAGAAAATGAAGCTCCAGTAGTAGTCAATTATAATATTTCTAAAGATGGCGAATTTTCTAATACTATTCAAGTACCAATAGATAGCGACCCTATCTCTCAAGTTCTCGAAATAGCCATAGAAGACCCTGATGGGATTTCTTCTGTTCAAGTAAAAATGGGGCGGCTGGCACCTATTGGACAATCGAATGATTGGATATTGATGGCCGATGATGGTTCTGGAGCAGATAGAATTTCAGGCGATGGTATCTATTCATTAGAGGTATTTGCTCGTTCAAGTTTACCAAATGGTGAACTTGAGATTTTAGTTCGAGGTACAGATATCTATCTTTCCTCAACTTCTCCTGATGATCAAAGATTAATAATAAATCTCGAGAAAGTAGATTCAAATTCAGGCTCAGAGAATTGGATAATAGAGAATTCATCATTATTGATTGCTGTAGGGTTAGTATTTCTATTAGTCTTGTCAGCAGTAGGTGTCTTACTTGTATTCCGTAATTCTGAGTTAGAATAACTTGGTACGAGTGCCGGGATTTGAACCCGGGTTCAGGCGTTGGCAACGCCCGGTGATAACCACTACACTACACTCGTATGTATATTGGGAAACCTGAGTCACTTTTCTACGCGTCGGTCTGAGTTTGAGACAATCTTTCTAATAATAATTGTATATTGTCTCTAGTATTTCTATAAACATCAATTGCATTTCCAACTGGGTCTTCTAATCCCCAATCTTCAGAGATAGGTAAATTTGGACATTCCACTCCACACCCCATACTAATTATTTTATTAAATGAATCAGTATTTATTTCATCTATAGATTTAGGATATTGATTCTTAATGTCTATTCCTAATTCTTCTATCACTAATACTGCATTATTTGCGATTTTTTCACCGGGATGTGTTCCAGCAGATTGAGCCTCGAAACCCATATTTTTGGCTAAAGATTCCGCCATTTGACTTCTACAAGTATTTCCTACGCACACAAATAAGAGTTTCATATTATTCTAGAAAAACTAATTCTTAATTAAATAAACCATTATAGTTTCTTGATTATTAATGTAGGACTTATGTTGACTAGGGTTGAAGTATGATTCACTCTTCCCAATAACTATGGCCGATAGCCCAGTTAGTCATCATCAAAGAACCTCTGAACAGAAACCAGAGAAACCAGAGGTATCTTCTGAACAAAAAGTTCAGATGGAACAAGCATATCAACAAATGCAGAGAAAAATTAGGATAAATAAGCTTGATGAAGATATTAAACATAAAATCATGGTACTCTCAGGTAAAGGCGGAGTTGGCAAATCAACTGTAGCTACAGGACTCGCACTTTCCTTAGCTAGAATGGGTAAGAAAGTAGGGATAATGGATATTGATATCACTGGTCCAAACGTCCCAAAGATGCTAGGTCTAGAAGGGACTGACTTGCATGTAGAGAATGGTAGAATCCATCCAGCAATTGGAGCTCATGGAATAAAAGTAATTTCCATGGCTTTCCTGATTGAAGACCCTGATAAACCAGTTATTTGGCGTGGTCCAATCAAGTTAGGAGCAATTAATCAATTCATTGGTGATGTCGAATGGGGTGAATTAGACGCTCTAATCATAGATTTCCCTCCAGGTACTAGTGATGAACCATTAACTGTATCTCAAAGTCTCCCCACAATAGATGGTGTAGTGATAGTAACTACGCCTCAAGAAGTAGCTCTTTTAGATAGTCGTAAATCAATTAATTTTGCTAAAACTATCTCAATTCCAGTTATAGGCGTGGTTGAGAATATGAGTGGTTATACTCTTACAGGTTCAACTGAACCTAATATTAAACTAGGAATAAATGGCCCTAGTGGAAGTATGATTGAAACTACTTCAGATAGTGAAGGTAATTGGTCAATCACACTAGATGTTTTCAAGAGTGGAGGTGGAGCCGATGCTGCGGAAAATCTTTCTGTCCCCTTCTTGGGTTCATTACCATTTGACCCAGGGATAGTTCGAGGTGGAGATGACGGTGTTCATCGAATTATCGCCGACCCTAGCGGCGCCACGGCTCAAGCGTTTGATAAAATCGTAGAAAAGGTCATTGAAACATTAGAAAAGCCTAGCAGTCCTACTGTTCGCATCTCATAGACCCATATCTTATCGGAGGGTCAGTTTGATGATGGAGTGTCTATCCGAGACATATTGATAGTATGGCTGTAGGGACTAGCATCTATCTTACTTGGATTACTGGCGCCATAGTAATTAGTATTGCAATGATGCCTTTCTTTAAGCCGGATTATGCCAAAATACGCATATCTGGCTTTGTTGATATGTTCAGAAGATATTGGGTGCATATGATAGTAGTATTTTCTGTTTATTTATGGAAAGACTTACTCGATCAGTTAGATAGAATCTTAATGGCAAATACCCAACTTGACATGACTCCTTACGTGTATGCTATTGAAGGAGATATAGTTCTCTGGATTCAAGAATCATTGAGCAATCCTTTATTGTCGATAGGATTAACTCATTTCTATGTTATGGGTTTTATGGCAATTACATTCTCTTCTTTCGTATATCCTATATTTTTTGATGATAGATATATGGCAGATAGAGTCTCATTGTCCATGTTTTGGGTATATATTTTAGCAATTCCATTCTATTTATTCTTTAATGTTAGAGTGACAGGTAATTATATCCCAGAGATGGAAACTATAGCTTACGACTTAACTCCTCAAATTCAAAACTGGTTTATCCAAATTGACCCATTTACTAACGGAATGCCTAGCTTACATATTGGTCTTCCATTTGCTATATGGTTAACAATGGAAAGATGGGATTCGGATGAGAGATGGTTACGATATCGAAGATTATTATTATTATTTATTACAATAACGGCATTTGCAATTTTATATTTAGGAATACACTGGGTTTCTGATATTATCGGAGGAATTATTGTAGCAGTTATTGCAGTTGAGATAACTTCTAGAACTCATGGTCCAATTTGGCAATTTGCTGATGAGCGTTTATTTTCTAGAAGATTGGCTCGTGCTATAGATGATCCTAGGAAGTGGTTATCTGAATCGTTGATTCTGATTAAGGATATTTTTCATCCACTAAAAAAACCTAGTTCTACTCAAACTAAAGCATTTATTGCTACTCTCCTAATTCTGACTAGCAGTGTATTACTATGGGATGCTACTCATCAAGATTTCCCAATTGAGGGTGTTAATCCAACTAATGCGGCTGGTTCTGAGGGTTGGGTCGTTGGTATAGAAGAAATGGATCAAGAAATCAATATTAAACTCTGGAACGTCAGTGCACAAGAGGAAATAATTATTCAAGGATTTGAATGGATAAATCCTCCAAGTATAGAATTATCTAATAATAGCCTAGTATTATTTGATGGATTTCATTTAGACTTCTTCCAATTAAATGATAATTCTTTAGATATGATAGAACCAACTTTTAGCCTTACTCAAGATATATTGTTAGAGCAAGTATCTATTGGTGAAAATAGTCAAGGAGAGCCCTACTTAGTATTGATAAAGAATGAAACAATTGAAATTATTGATATTCTCATGAATCGGATATATTTTTCGGATGAAATTAATAATTTAACTACTGTTGAAGCTTCAGATTCATTCATAGTATCGGCATTTAACACTGATAGCGGACCAATTATCAATGTAACAATGCTATTTAATCCTAGTTTTGAAATTAATATTTTAGTCGACCCATACTCAAACGATCTAAATGATGAGTACTTAGAAGAATTATATGATATCCCTGTTGATTATAATAATTCTACTGTATTAGATATAGAAATGGATGGTAATTTTATTGTAGCATTAGTTGATGTTGGGCCTTTAAATCGTCTTATCTTGATTGATATCCTTACTGGTCAACAAGAAATAATTTCTAATCCGATATGGCCCGCCGAATCTCCAAGTATTGATGGTAATTATATTGCATTTTTACAGAGACCAGTGACTTCTCCTCCCTCAAACTTAGATATTTCAAGTTTTAATAGAGAAGTTTTTCTTTGGGATATTCTCAGTGAGAATAATAATCGAATTCAGATTACCTATGATGAGTTTAATCAATATGATCCTCATGTTCTAAATAATGGTATTACTTGGATTACAATTGATGAAAATGGGAACTCAGAATTAGTAATTTATTCATTAGAAAAAACATTTGAAGAGTATTCCTCTGTAGTTCTCCAATCTGCAATACTAATGCTAATACCATTACTATTAGTTTGGTCCCATCAATCTGCAATTGAGAAAAGATCTATTGATTAAAGTTCGGCATATCTAAACATTTCATCTAATGAAAATTTTGCTTTTTTTATGATATCTTCATCTAATTGAATAATTTGTTCCTCTCTCGGTTCCCTCAATGCTTGGAGAATATCTTCTAATAGGGTGGTTTTCATATGTTTACACATAACACAAGTTCCTATTATATTCAATTCATCTTTTGTTTCTGCCATTACCCTGTCTGCAGTCCCACATTCTGTTATTAACATAATATCAGTCATTCCTTCTTGACCTAATCTAATTGATTCTCTAATCAATACTTCACTACTTCCTATAATGTCACTTTCTTCTAAAACATCCGCTGCACATTCTGGGTGACTCAATACTTGGAGGTTGATGCCTGCTTCTTTTGCTCTTTTCTTCCAAGATAAAACTTTTTCACCTGTGAACAAAGCATGAACTTCACAAACTCCATCATAGATAATCACTTCTTTTTTTCCTTTTAATGAATTTTGTAAATGCTCTCCCA
>Ga0213861_10004743_pt1 | contig 11025 bp, 10 predicted proteins | sample PICome_4_FD_160110 | JGI IMG/M metagenome (GOLD analysis project Ga0213861, IMG submission 160110) | Coastal seawater microbial communities near Pivers Island, North Carolina, United States - PICO131 | ecosystem: Environmental > Aquatic > Marine > Coastal | place: USA: North Carolina...
GTCTGTCGGTGCTGGCCAATGTAATGGCCAAACCCTATCGCGCGATCTTTAACGAATTTCAGGGCGGCTCGTTCAAGCCCGAAGATGTGGATGGATCGGGCGATGTGAAGTATCACCTCGGCGCCTCCTCTGATCGGGAATTCGATGGCAATTCGGTGCATTTATCGCTCACTGCCAACCCGAGCCACCTTGAGGCCGTCAACCCGGTCGTTTTGGGCAAAGCCCGCGCCAAACAGGATCAAAATCATGATACAGAGCGCACCGGCGTGCTGCCCATCTTGCTGCATGGGGATGCCGCCTTTGCCGGTCAGGGTGTTGTTGCCGAAGGTTTTGGTCTGTCAGGCCTGAAAGGGCATAGAACCGGCGGTACGATGCACATCGTGGTGAACAACCAAATCGGGTTCACCACCGCACCGCATTTCAGCCGCTCCTCCCCCTATCCCACCGATATCGCTTTGATGGTTGAAGCACCCATTTTCCACGTCAACGGCGATGATCCGGAGGCCGTGGTCCATGCCGCCCGTGTTGCGACAGAATTCCGTCAAAGGTTCAAAAAAGATGTGGTTGTCGATATCATTTGCTATCGCCGCTTTGGTCATAACGAAGGCGATGAACCGATGTTCACGAATCCGCTCATGTACAAAAAGATCAAAACGCAAAAAACCACCCTCACCCTCTACACAGAGCGCCTGGTGCGTGATGGGCTAATCCCAGAGGGCGAAATCGAAGATATGAAAGCCAGTTTTCAATCGCTTCTGAATGCAGAATTTGAAGCTGGTAAAGACTATAAGCCCAATAAGGCCGATTGGCTGGATGGGCGCTGGTCGAAAATGAATCGCCACGGCGAAGAATATCAACGTGGTGCCACGGCCATAGCCGAAGAAACGTTTGACGATGTGGCACGCACTCTTTGCCAAGTGCCAGAGGGCTTCCCAATACATAAGACTGTACAGCGCATGTTGGATGCCAAATCCAAAGCGCTGAGCAGCGGCAAAGGGATTGATTGGGCCACAGGCGAGGCTTTAGCGTTCGGCTCAGTGATGACAGAAGGCCATTCTGTCCGCCTGTCTGGGCAAGACAGCACACGCGGCACCTTTAGCCACCGCCATTCTGGCCTGGTCAATCAGGAGACCGAAGAACGCTATTACCCGCTCAACAACATCCGTGAAGGACAGGGCCAATATGAGGTTATCGACTCGATGCTCTCAGAATATGCAGTCTTGGGGTTTGAATATGGCTACAGCTTGGCCGAGCCCAACGCTTTGGTCATGTGGGAAGCGCAATTTGGCGATTTTGCCAATGGTGCGCAGATCATGTTTGATCAATTCATCTCCAGCGGCGAAAGCAAATGGCTGCGCATGTCAGGTCTGACCATGCTGTTACCCCATGGGTTTGAGGGCCAAGGCCCAGAGCACAGCTCTGCTCGCCTTGAGCGCTTTTTGCAAATGTGCGGCCATGACAATTGGATCGTCGCCAACTGCACCACCCCGGCCAATTATTTCCACATCTTGCGCCGGCAAATTCACCGTACATTCCGCAAACCTTTGGTTCTCATGACGCCCAAATCTTTGTTGCGTCACAAAATGGCGGTGTCTAAACGCGCAGAATTTACCACCGGTTCCAGCTTTCACCGGGTGTTGTGGGATGATGCTCAATATGGCAATTCCGAGACAAAGTTGGTTGCGGATAAAAAGATCAAACGCGTGGTCATCTGTTCAGGAAAAGTCTATTACGATCTGCTCGAAGAACGGGACGCCCGAGGCATTGAAGACATCTATCTGCTGCGGGTCGAGCAATTCTATCCTTTCCCCGCCATCTCAATGGTCAACGAATTGGAACGCTTCAAACATGCGGAAATCGTCTGGTGTCAAGAAGAGCCAAAAAATCAGGGCGCCTGGACCTTTATCGAGCCAAATATTGAATGGGTTCTCACACGCATTGGCGCAAGATACAGCCGCCCGGCCTATGTCGGACGCGCCACCTCGGCCTCACCCGCAACCGGGCTTGCCTCTACACATAAATCACAACAAGCCGCGCTCATCGATGAAGCGCTTACGTTGAAAGGATAAAATCATGGCTACCGAAGTTCGTGTTCCCACTTTGGGCGAATCTGTGACCGAAGCCACTGTCGCGACCTGGTTCAAAAAACCTGGTGATCAAGTTGCCGTGGATGATATGCTCTGTGAGCTAGAGACTGATAAAGTCACAGTTGAAGTGCCTAGCCCTGTAGCCGGCACATTGGCAGAAATCGTCGCCGCCGAAGGCGCAACCGTCAGTACCGAAGCGCTGCTGGCACAAATCAACGAAGGAGCCGCGGCCTCTGCCCTCGCCGAAAACGTACCAGCGCCCGCCGCGGAAACCACCTCAGTGATGGTGCCGGTCTTGGGCGAATCTGTGACCGAGGCCACAGTCTCCACCTGGTATAAAAAGCCGGGCGATACGGTGGCGCAGGACGAAATTCTTTGTGAATTGGAAACCGATAAGGTGAGTATGGAAGTGCCCGCTCCGGCCACTGGTGTATTGGTGCAAATTCTCGCCGAAGAAGGCAGCACCGTTCAAGCCGGCGGTCAATTGGCGCTGATTGGTGGGAAAATTTCCAGCGTTGCCGCCCCAGCACCAGCCAGCGACTCCAGTGCCCCAGCTGCAAAAAGCCATGATGTCGAAGATGCCCCGTCCGCGAAAAAGCTCATGTCGGAGGCAGGCCTCACCCGCAATGATGTGACTGCAACAGGCAAAGATAATCGCGTGATGAAGCAGGACGTTCAACAAGCCGTCGCCGCAGCCGCGCCTCGGGCCGCTCCAATCAGCCCACCCACTCCTACTCGCGCTGCAGTTCCAGCAGATGACGCCGTGCGCGAAGAGCGCGTGAAAATGACTAGGCTGCGCCAAACCATCGCGCGGCGCCTTAAGGAAAGCCAGAACACTGCCGCTATGTTGACCACTTACAATGAGGTCGACATGACTGAGGTCATGGCCCTGCGCAATGAATACAAAGATCTGTTTTTAAGGAAACATGGCGTAAAATTGGGCTTTATGTCTTTCTTTACCGTCGCCTGCTGCCATGCGCTGCGCGAGGTGCCAGAGGTCAATTCGGAAATTGATGGCACTGATATCGTGTATAAAAATTTCGTTCATATGGGCATCGCCGCAGGCACGCCAACCGGATTGGTGGTGCCCGTGATCCGCGACGCAGACTCCTTGTCATTTGCTGAGATTGAAAAGGCCATTGCAGAAAAAGGCGCCCGCGCGCGCGATGGTAAATTATCCATGGCCGAGATGCAGGGCGGCACCTTCACCATCTCCAACGGTGGCGTCTACGGTTCGCTGATGTCGTCCCCTATTCTTAACCCGCCGCAATCGGGTATATTGGGCATGCATAAGATCCAAGATCGTCCAATGGCCATCAACGGCGAGGTGATTATCCGCCCCATGATGTACCTAGCTTTGAGTTACGATCACCGGGTTGTGGATGGCAAAGGCGCCGTCACCTTCCTTGTGCGCGTCAAGGAAGCCTTGGAAGATCCACGCCGCCTGTTGATGGATCTCTAATCCGGCTGAGACCCGAGAAGGTCAAAAGTCGGGCCAAAGGCGCATCTGCGCGGCTCTTTCTGGGCCGCCAGGTGAAGCGACACAGGAACGGCTATAGTGTTCATTTTGGACATTTGGCCGGTATTTTTTCGGCCTCCCATAGTTTGAGGTTGGGACACAAATTCAACCTTGGGCTCCCAGGCCTGAACAGAAAATAAAGGACCTTCTTTATGGCTTCTTATGATGTAATTGTGATTGGCTCCGGCCCTGGTGGCTATGTCAGCGCTATACGATGCGCACAGCTGGGTCTCAAAACCGCCTGCGTCGAGGGACGTGATACGCTGGGCGGGACCTGCCTGAATGTCGGCTGCATACCCTCCAAAGCCTTGCTGCATGCCAGCCACCAATTGCATGACGCACAACATAATTTTGCAAAAATGGGTTTGATTGCCGAAGATCTAAAGATCGATTGGACGAAGATGCAAGGTTACAAAACCGAGGTGATCGAAGGCAATACCAAGGGAATTGAGTTTTTATTCAAAAAAAACAAAATTAATTGGTTGAAAGGCTGGGGCAGCATTCCCTCGGCAGGTCAGGTTAAAGTCGGCGACGACATTCACGAGGCCAAACATATCATCATCGCCTCAGGCTCAGAGCCTTCGAGCCTGTCCGGAATTGACATCGACGAAAAAACTGTTGTCACGTCCACTGGCGCCCTCGCCTTGAGCAAAATTCCGAGCAAAATGGTGGTGATTGGCGCTGGCGTCATTGGTTTGGAATTGGGATCTGTCTACGCGCGCTTGGGCGCTGAGGTTGAGGTCATCGAATATTTAGACCACATCACCCCAGGCATGGACGGTGAGGTGCAAAAAGCCTTCCAAAGAATTCTGAAAAAGCAAGGCCTCAAGTTTACCATGGGCGCAGCCGTGCAAGCGGTTAAGGTCAAAAAAGGCAAAGCTACTGTAAGCTATGTCAAACGTAACAAAGACACCGCGCATGAGGTGGATGCCGATGTGGTACTGGTTGCCACGGGCAGACGCACCTACATCGACGGGCTCGGGCTAGAAGCCTTGGGTGTGACCCTGACCTCGCGCGGTCAGATCCAGACCGACGCCCATTACGCAACGTCCGTTCCGGGCATCTATGCCATTGGCGACGCCATCACAGGCCCGATGCTGGCCCATAAGGCCGAAGACGAAGGTATGGCCGTGGCTGAAATTTTGGCTGGGCAAGCGGGCCATGTGAACTACGACGTGATCCCCGGTGTGATCTACACGCATCCCGAAGTTGCCACAGTCGGCCAAACCGAAGAGCAGTTGAAAGAGGCAGGCCAAGCTTACAAAACTGGCAAGTTTTCCTTCATGGGCAACGGACGAGCGAAAGCAAATTTTGCCGCTGATGGGTTTGTAAAACTCCTCGCGGATGCCCAGACTGATCGCATTCTTGGCGCTCATATCATCGGCCCCATGGCGGGGGATTTGATCCATGAGGTCTGCGTCGCGATGGAATTCGGCGCAGCCGCCGAGGATCTGGCCCGAACCTGTCACGCCCATCCCACCTATTCAGAAGCGGTGCGCGAAGCCGCTTTGGCCTGTGGCGATGGGGCAATTCACAGCTGAGCTGGTCGCCTTCTCCACACAAATTATTATGTTGTCATGCCTGCACCCTTGGGTGCGGGCCTAGCGCGCCAACATGCGTAGCCCCTGGGTGACATCCGCCCGAACGGCCACCCGCAAGCCCGGCTCATCGCCGGCTTTTAAAGCCGCCAGAATGAGGCGGTGATGCATTGGCGGATCCTTGCGTTGCAATCGCCCATAAAGAGCACGCATCGTCGGGCCCATTTGCAACCACACCGTTTCGACCGTTGCCAACATCGCTGGGGCTTGCGCCCGCAAATACAGCGTGCGATGAAACTCAAGATTGGTCCGAATATAAGTCACAGCATCGGCCTTCGCCACGGCAACAGAAATGGCGTTATTTATTGATTGTAACCGCTCAACCAGCGCCATATGCGCCCGCGGCAAAGCCCGCGTGGCCAGTTCCACCTCAATCAACGCCCGCAGAGCCGCAAGCTCCTCAATCCGATCATTGGTCAGAGCCGGGGTTTGAAACCGTCCACTGACCGAAATACTCAAAGCCCCCTCTGCTGCCAGTCGCTTCAACGCCTCGCGCACCGGGGTCACTGAGACTGAAAATTCCTCAGCCACACCGCGCAGGGTCATCGCCTGCCCCGGGCGCATTTCGCCGTACATGATCCGCATACGCAAAATGCGATAGAGCTGGTCATGAGCGGCCAGATAGCTGTCTTGTAATTTCTCTGCCATGCGTATTTGTGATCACAATTGCCTTTAGCTGTCAAATACTAATGGGCTAGATCAACCTATGCTGCCCCTAAGGCACGAATTAAAAATGATAACGATGCAGCTCTTCACCATGGCGTTTGAGCCAGTCACGCTGCGCTTGATGTCCTGGAAATATGTGCTCAACAAGCGCCCAAAATCTGGCAGAGTGGTTCATCTGCTCCAAATGCGCCACCTCATGGGCTGCCACGTAGCGCAACACCTCGGGTGGCGCCATGATCAAGCGCCAAGAGAAATTCAAATTTCTCTGTGTCGAACACGACCCCCATCTCGACGTGGTGTCCCGCAGTGTCAAACGGCCATAGGACTGCCTGAGACGTTTGGCATAGTCATCTACGGCCTCATATAGCGCCAAGCGCGCTTGCAGCTTCAAAAAGGCTTTCACGCGGGCAGGAACCAAAGATCTACCACCGGGCACCAATAGCAAATCTCCTTTCCACTCAACCTGCCGCCCCGACCCAGGGCATATGGTAAGGGTCCTACCTGCAAAGGGCACCTGACGGTCAAATCCAACCTGCGTCGCCAGAGGCAAATCGGCCAAATGCTCGCGGATCCATGATTCTTTTTCCAAAATAAAATTTTCGGCCTGCACCATCGGGCAAGACATCGGAAGACTAAGCGTCACCTGCCCTTTTAAACGCGAGATCCGCAGAGATAGACGGCTTGCCCGAAGCGACGGACGCAGCAACACTGTAATTTCTGGCCGTCCTGACAGTTTAATCTGCCGTTCAGCGTTATTTGCGGGCAGAATCATCCAAGACATCCACGAATTAACAGATTTCACCTTTGACACCGCCTCTTGTGTATGGCACTCGACACAGATTGTCACCGATTACGAGAGGGGAAAACCCATGCCGAACGAAGAATGGGGTACCAAACGTATTTGCCCTACCACAGGCAAGCGTTTTTACGACTTGAATAAAGATCCGATCATAAGCCCTTACACGGGCGAAACCGTTACGCTAGACGCAAATAAAGGCCGAACAATGGTGGCCGATGCGGAAGATGCACAAACAACAAAGATGAATGAAGCCGACACAGATACTGATGAAGTCGTATTGGACGACGATGACGTCGATGTAGATTTGGGCGATGATGTGCTTGATGACGAAGACGATGATACGGTTTCACTCGATGAAATCGCAGATGTCACCAGCGACGAGGACGAAAGTTAAATTTCTTTGCTTAGCGCACTGATTTCCTCTTGATCCTGCGGCTAGCCTTGCCTAGACAGCGTAACATAATAGGGCCCTTAGCTCAGCTGGGAGAGCGCCTGCATGGCATGCAGGAGGTCAGCGGTTCGATCCCGCTAGGGTCCACCATTTTACTAGAAAATTTCATTAAAACAAAGACATTGTGCTCCCAGAGAGGTAAATTTAGTTCTGAACACATCAATAGGTTATGGTTAAGGTGCTCCCCGTTTTGACAAAAAAGAACCCCCAACCGTTGCAGTACGAAACCTAGTTGTACCATTTGGTTTTGATCATTCAGTGAATAATCTTCTACAAGCTCATAATGAACGGAAAAAGGTCTCAATTTTAAAAGCATTAGCGAAACTGCTTGCTATACGCCCCAGCACCTCTCAAGTAATAAAAGCATTAGTTGCTGCGTAAGTTATGTCACTATGTTAGTATAATTAAAATAATGCCACTATTCGCAATAAATTAAAGTTTTGGAAAGAGTCGTCGTTCAGATAGGAACGTTGTTTCATATTTCCTCCGACAGACACTAGCCCTGCCAAGAAGACGGCAGGGTTTTTCTGGATGACACACTTGCAAGCAACAATGAGCGGCTTAGGCTGGTAGTTCGCTAAAAGTCACTGGATGGAACCCAGCACTAGCAGCTTGTACTTTATCTGCTGCATCAAAATCAGCTTTGACTTGTGCAACCATAGCTGCTGCGAAGGAACCACGAGTGTATCCCCAGTCATGCAACTGGTAGTCAGAAAAATAAGCGGCTGTACGGTTTGCTGCACTTGAGGCTTGGGCCAACATGATCGCTCTATAGATTTTGGTAAGCATTTTAATCTCCTTGGTTTCATTAAAGCGGATATCCAAGGTTATGAACTTTCACATCGTACAATATGGTATTCCCGTTATGCATTAAGCACCGGGCTACCTATCGAAGTGGTTTTGGTACCAATCCTATAGTATCATCCACCCACCCCATTGAATAAAAATAATTAATAACCCCAATGCTGTGCTTGCAAGAGCCTCTGTGTAAGCCTCAAGGGAACCCTTAGATCATAACAGAACAAATTGGGTTGGCCCGTTTTACGAGTATGAATCCAAAGTAAAGATTTACTTGGTCCAGCGTATAGCGCTAGGCTCATGTAAAATTTTACTATCCTAAAACGATCGGAAACATCATATGTCTGATGCAGATAAGCCTGAGTTTGCTAAACAATCCTTCAAAGGCTTTGTGATGAGAATTATGATGATGATAGATATGTTTAAGAAGAAGAGCGACTATTAGGATCACATTACGGAACGACTCACCAAGTAAGTCTTGATTCACGGATAACTCACAAAACACAACGTCATGAGTAAAAGGAAAACGCTATGAAGGCAGTTACAGCATCTCTGCTTACTCTGTTGTTGGCATTTATCAATGGTAGCGCAATGGCTGATAACCTCATTAAAACAGGACAATGGGCTTATTTAGCAGACACAGTTATGGGTGGTATTTCCGAGGGAACTGCAAAGTTTGAAGATCAAGGAACATCCCAAATCATACGGCTGAGCGGTGAAGTTTCTACAGCTAATAATGGTGGTTTCATTCAGGTTCGGTCACCAGTGGTATGGGAAGCAGCGAAGGGAAAAACAGGTATCAAACTGATGGTTAAAGGCAACGGTGATCTTTATTATTTACACATCAGGAGTACCAACACTCGCGTACCTTGGCACTATTATCAGAAAAGTTTTCAAACAAACAGCTCATGGACTGAAGTAAGGCTTCCGTTTGAGTCTTTTATAAAGTCGTCATCACTTATGAAAAATCAGCTAAACCACAGCAAGATCAAAACTATAGGTCTTGTTGCATACGGTAAGGATTACACTGCTGATGTATCTGTGAAGAGCTTGGAATTTTACTAATTGGATAACCTCTTAAATCCAGCCAACACATACCGCCAGCGTTGCCCTAGATGCCAGTCACCATTGAACACTGTCGTGGTGCATGGGCATGAGCAGTGCGTAATCTGTAAGTCTAATATCTTTGAGTGCTACTCAGGGGATACCTATGAGACAAATCATGACTTAGCCGTTGGATATAAGAGAGGGTGATGATGTACGTATCAGTTACCGGCCTTAAAACTAACAACGTATACGACCCTCTGAAGTTTTGGCTTCTTACAATCCCTGAATTTAGGGCGGCATAAAAGGCAGATGATCTATTTCTGTGTGAGAACAAAAGGAGGAAGGGCTATCAACATAAGCTCACTGTTTCGAAAACAAAGGCTCACATGCTGGCATACGTCAGATCGCAAGAACACTGAAAGCGATGAGAGCTTTTTCATCGATAGCAATAGGTAAGCTGCTGAGTGACGGAAGTGTTGTTATACTAAATTGGGATGAGGCATTGCTAAAGTGGGAACGAGAGTCTCGTGATGGATGACGGGCTACGTAAAACCAATAACCAAACTTTCAACCATCCCACCGCACCAACTTAGCATTACCTGTGGCCTCTGTAAGCACCACACGTTGCTTGAGGTAGCAAATCTTATTGCTGTCGTTGGAAACGACAACACTCCAAGTGCACTTGATACACCGCTATAGCGGGTTCAAAACACTCTACATTAATCTAAAATGATTGTACCAAGTTTTAACAGGTAGCCATAAAGGACGGTCAAAGAACAAACAGCCAGCGCTGACCCAAGCATTGATAAATGACCCGCCGCAAAGCCTTCGCTTCCGGATATATTAACTATTCCGATTACGGATCCCAACCAACCTGCTCTTACAGCTCCATTGCCAAATTTTTGAATAGTACTTTCATCACCCTTTACGGCAACCGCAAATAATATACCAAGTACAACGACCACTGTTGCTGAATTTAAATCGATATACTGTTCGATATTTCCGACTGCATTTAAAGTAATAGTAATAAATATAATATAAATCACTGTGCATACGATTTTAGTAATAGTCATTAACTTTCCCTCCAGTTCTTTGGTTGCTACAATATGTTTCTCCGTGGGATATATCAGTTTAATACTTAGAGTGGTCTTAGTTTTGATTTAACTACAGATGTCCTTTCCCAGAGAGCCACATGCCATAACTGCTGCGTGAAGGGTAGCGACACGTATCAAATCGTTTAAACGGATAACTCTGATATTACGTTGGATGTTGCAGTCACACTATAAAGTTAATCTGAATACATTTGGAGATAAAAGATGTACCTAGAAACTGAACGTCTAGTCATCAACAAACTGAATTTCAACGATCTTCAGTTTTTAACAGATCTGGATTCCGATCCAGTGGTTAGAAAGTTTATTGATGGAAAAGTAAAAACTATTGACGAAACTCGCCAATATCTTTCTGAAAATATTGATAGTTATTTGCAGTATGGATTTGGACGTTACGCCGTTAGGATTAAGGGAAATTTGAACCCGATTGGGATTTGTGGGTTTTTAATGGAAAATTATGGATTGGATTTTGGGTATAGATTTAGCCAGCCGGCTTGGGGACGAGGGATTGCAAAAGAGGCAGCAAATAGCGTCATTAGATATGGTGTTGATCAACTTAAATTAGAGAAGATCGTTAGTATTGTACTTCCGGACAATACTGCGTCGGAAAAAATATTAATTTCATCTGGTTTTATATTTGTTGGTATGGATGAGGTGTGGGGCAAAACAATTAAGAGGTACGAAATAAAGAATTAAGTGTTCATCTTTCTTCTATAATCAACAGACCATTACCTTCCGGCTAACCTTTTAGCTGAAGTAGGAGGCGATACAACAGCCCGTGAAGTGCGCCAGAGAGCCAGATACCATAACAATGGCGTCAACCGGATAGCCCTCACCAGATCACATACACAGGTAAATCTGATGTTGCAATGGATGGTTCTGGGGTTGTCCAGCCCCCAATTTATGTACCATTTCTTAATAGAGTTTCTGGAACTGGTCGTCTCATGTTCA
>Ga0213861_10004749_pt1 | contig 11017 bp, 9 predicted proteins | sample PICome_4_FD_160110 | JGI IMG/M metagenome (GOLD analysis project Ga0213861, IMG submission 160110) | Coastal seawater microbial communities near Pivers Island, North Carolina, United States - PICO131 | ecosystem: Environmental > Aquatic > Marine > Coastal | place: USA: North Carolina | collected...
AGTTGATAAATTTAAGACAGCAATAAATATAAACCATGAAAAACCACCTTTCATAGTAGATATATCAAACATATCACGTAAGAAATACGCTCCTACACATAAAGCAATAATAATTATTACTATAAATATAATTTGAAATTCTATTGGTATTGGTATTTCAAAAGACGCAATATCATCTACAAACACAGATAACGTTTCAAACATTTTTTATTGATTTTATTTTATAGTTTTTTGATTTTATTTATTATTATTTTAATATGTTTGATTTAGTATAACTATATTAAATATATATATTTTCTTGTAAAAACATAAAAAATAAAAATAACTATAATAAATTAAATATAATAAAGTATATAAAATAAATATAATTAAAAGTAAATATAATTAAAAGTAAATATGACAAATAAACAACTTATTTTTTTTTTATTTGAATTGTTTTAGGTTTTGTTTCCTTTTCCTTCTTCTCCTTTTTAGGCTTTGTTTCCTTAGGCTTTGTTTCCTTAGGATTTGTTTCCTTAGGCTTTGTTTCCTTCTTAGGCTTAGCCTTAGGCTTAGCACTACTAGCACTTTTATTACGCCCACCTCCACCTCTTTTAGGTTTATCTTTATTTTTTTCAATGACTTCTAAAGCCTGTTCTAGAGTAACAGTTTCATAGACATCTTTTATTTTTTTAGGTAAAGGTATATTTTGGTCGCCTTTATATTTAATATATGGACCATAATACCCGACTTTAATTATAATATCTGTATTTAATTTAATATCTTTCTTATCATTTTCAGCCTTACTAATCTTTGCTTGTTCATAATAATTTAAAATAGTTTGTGCTTCTTCTAAAGTAAGCGTTTCTGGTTCAATAATACAATTTTTATTGGCTTTCATATAATTATCAATACTATAATTAGAATTATTATAAGAAATATAAATATTTTTTGCTTTTTTTATAAGAATATCATTCTCTTTATATGAACCTAAATTTTTTGGATAAATTAATAAACTTAATGCTTTATCCAGAGTCATCTTTTCAAAAGAAGATGTAAAACTCGCAAAACGTGCTAATTTTTTATCAGGATTTTCTTCTATAATTAAAAATCCATTTTTAGATTTGATAGCAACAATAGGAATGTTGTTTTGAGGATTTAAACCTAATGAACGTCGTGAATCAGAATCAGCCTTTGGATCAGCAGATTTAAGTGTTTTACGACTTTTTAATGCTTCCATTAAAGTATTTATAATAGGTGTTAATTTTAAATAAACTGTATCTACTACTTTATGCCATTCTTGTTTGCCTTCAGCAATATCATCTAAAAGACTTTCAATAGTTGCCGTATAGTTATAATCCATTAAATCTGTAAAGTTTGTAATTAAATACTCATTTATCATAATGCCTAAACTTGTCGGTATTAATTTATTTTTATCACCTTCAACTTTACCATCTTTGGTTTCTATTTTAATAGTATCTGGATAAGTATAATTTAATGTTGTAAGTTTTACTTTTTTAGGTGGTAAATTCTTTTTTTCAACATAGTCTTTATCTTGAATTTTACGAATGACTGAACTATAGGTGCTAGGGCGTCCAATACCTAATTTTTCCATTGCTGAAATAAGTGATGCCTCCGTATAACGACTTTGTTTTGGTTTACTGTATTTTTCATTACAGGTCATCATTTTTACGAAAGCAGGCTCTCCTTTTTTCAATGTATCATACATTGTTTCTAAATATTTATTATGCTCTGTATTCGCTGTTTTTACTTCTTTATTTTCATTGTCTTTATCATTCTCATCATCTTCATTATCATTATTAGTCTCATTATCATTAGTCTCATCATCTTCATCTCCAGATGAATTTTCAACTTCATCAGTATTTAATTTTTTTTTAGTTTTTTTATGATAATTTTGGGCTTTAAGAAAACCTTCAAAAATAACTTTTTCGTGTTTTCCTGTAAAGACAAGTTGTTCTTTCTTTTTACTAGTATTATTACTTTCAGTAGAAATTTTAATAGTTCTAATTTCAAGTGTAGCAGGTGTCATTTGACAAGCAAGTGTTCTACGCCAGATTAATTGATAAAGTCGATTATGTTGTGATGTTAAACCATCCATATTTAATACACTTTCTTTAGTAAAATCAACGGGACGAATACATTCGTGTGCCTGTTGTGCTGAACTACTTTTAGTTTTATAAGTTGTTTTTTTATAATAAGTATCTCCAAATTTACTTTCAATTTGGGTTTTAATAGATTTCATAGCATCCTCGGCAATTGCCGTTGAATCAGACCGCATATAAGTAATTGCTGATGCTTCATATAATTTTTGGGCTACTTTCATAGTTGTATCTGGAGACATACCTAATGTAATACTCGCTGATTGTTGAAGACTACTTGTAATAAATGGTGGTGGTGGGGAACGAGTTGAATTATTTTTAGTTAAACTTTTAATATTAAATGTTGCTTTATCTTCTTTAACATCTTTATATAATTTCTCAATAATAGATTTATCTTTTATTTCATCATCACACGTTGTATTAATAATATTTGTATTATTATTTAATGTATTAGATTTATTAATTGATTTATTATTTAATTTAGATACTGTTAAATGTTTCTTATCTAGAACAAAATCAGCATTTAATTTAAAATAAGAAGATGACTGAAATTTAGCAATTTCATTTTCACGTTCAATTATAAGACGTATTACAGGAGACATTACACGACCACAAGATAAATGAAAATTGCTAAATTCTTTCCACAATAATGGTGATATTTTAAATCCTATTAACCGATCAATTACAAGTCGAGCAAATTGAGAATTTACTTGTTTATGATCTAATAGTGTTATATTTTGAATAGATTTTAAAATAGCATCTTTAGTAATTTCTGTAAATAACGCTCTATATTGATTTTCAGGCTTAATATTTAATAATTCTGCTACATGAAAATATATGCTGTGTCCTTCCCTATCATTATCCATGGCTCCTATTATATATTTTGCATTTTTTGCTAATTTTTTTATATTATCTATAATATTTTTTTTTTCTTTCATATTAGTAAATGTTATAGAATAGTTATTATCACAATCAATCCCTAGACTATCATTTGAAATTTCTCTAATATGACCTTTTGTTGAAGATACAATATACTCATCACCTAAAAAACCTTGGATCTTAGAGACTTTTGATGGGCTCTCGACAAGAAACAAAATTTTATTAGACATCTTTTAGTGTTACTATTTATAGTTTTTAATATATATTATATTTTATTTTTAAATTTTAAAATTCAATTTTAAAATTCAATTTTAAAATTTAAAAATAATAATATAAAAACATAACTATGTATTATAGTATTAAAAAATATTTTTAAAATGAGCGAAGATATAGTTAATAATATTATATTATTAGAAACTATTAATGATGATATTATTAAAGTAAAAAAAAAATACATTCAAAAAAAATGTGAGCATGGAAAAAATAAATATATATGTGTCCCTTGTGGTGGTAAAAAACCTATTTATAAAGATAGAAAAAAAAGAGTACAAAAAAAATGTGAGCATGGAAAACGTAAAAATATATGTGTTTCTTGTGGTGGTATAGGTTTATGTATTCATAAAAGAGAAAAATATAGTTGCAAAGAATGTGGTGGTGTATCAATATGTAGTCATGGTCGTCGTAAATCTGCTTGTAAAGAATGTGGTGGAGTATCTATATGTGAACATAATAGAGTAAAAAATAAATGCAAAGAATGTAAAGGTGCTTCTATTTGCGAACATAATAGACAAAGAAATACTTGTAAAGAATGTGGTGGTGCATCAATATGTAGTCATGGGCGTCGTAAATCTGTTTGTAAAGAATGTGGTGGTGCATCTATATGTGAACATAATAGAGCAAAAATTGTATGTAAAGAATGTGGCGGTAATTCAATTTGTGAGCATAATAGAGACAAAAATAAATGTATAGATTGTGGTTGTCCTAGTTTATGTCCTCATAAAAGGCAAAAATCACAATGTAATGATTGTGGTGGTTCGGCTATGTGTATTCATGGAAGGAGAAGGACACGATGTAAAGAATGTGGTGGTCAAGAATTATGTATTCATACTAAAACAAAAAGATATTGTAAAATATGTGGTGGTTCTGGATTATGTAAATCTTCTTGGTGTGAAAAACAAAAAATAAATAAATATAATGGATATTGTATGACTTGTTGTATTCAAGTTTGTCCTGAAATTAAAATATCTAGAAATTATAAAACTAAAGAAAATGATGTAGTTGAAAGAATAAAAAATGTATTTCCAAATTTTACTTGGGTATGTGATAAAAAAATTCAAGATGGTTGTTCTAGAAAGAGACCAGATTTATTACTTGATTTAGGTAGTCATATTATAATTATTGAAGTTGATGAAAATAAACATACGGATTATGATTGTAGTTGTGAGCATAAAAGATTAATGGAATTATCACAAGATGTAGGTCATCGTTCAATTGTATTTATTAGATTTAATCCTGATAGTTACAAAGATGTTGATGGAAAAATAGTTAAATCTTGTTGGAGATTTACAAAACAAGGAGCAATGACAATTGCTAATATTACTTTGTGGGAAGAAAGAATAGAAACTTTAAAAAATCAAATTAAATATTGGATAGATAATAAAACTGAAAAAATAATAGAAATAATTGAATTATATTATTGACAAATTATAGTAGTTTCTAAATAATTATAAAATTATCTAAATTAATTCTTATATTCATAAACTAAATCTTTATATTTAAGTTTATATTCATCATATTGTAATGACTTTATTATTTTATCTTTTTTATTGTTTTTATTTCTCTTAGTTTCTTTTTTATAATTATTTTTTTCTTTTATAAAACAACAACATATATTTTTATAAAACCATTGAAACATTTTATATTTTCATTTTTTTATATAATTATAATTTTTTGTTTATATTATTATAATAAAAAATAAACTATTCATCCATTTTCATTAAATTATAAAATGATGTGCTGTTCTAATAGTTTTTATTGCTTGTATGTATTTCATTCCTAACTTATATTTATTATTTATTGTTTGAATAATTATTTTTACATTATCATATAATTTTGTTGCATGTTCTTTGTAAATTATAATAGATATAATACAATTTAAATTACGTTCAATAATAGCATTATCATTATATTCGCAATTATTATTATTATAAATACTATTTGTATCACTACTATCCCAAGTTCCATAAGAGTAATTATAAGTTAATCCACCAGATAATTTTGTAATTTCATCTGTGATTTCAATTATTGCATTTTTAAAATTAATTTCATTATTTATATTATTTTTATCATTATTTGTATTTATTGGTATTCCTAATGTAAAATGCCAAATAATACGGTCATTAGTATTAGTATCCATACTTACTTTTTGTAATTTTATATTTCTATGATTTTATATTTTTAATTATTCTATATTAAAAAAAATATATTTTTAAATAAATAAAAATAATAATAAATAAAAATAAATATAAAAATATATAAATACTAACTATTAAATACTAATTAAATAATATATAACTATCATTATTATAACAATGCCTGAAGTTATTGAAGTTCGTAAATTTGCTGATATATTATCTGAAAATGTAATAGGTAAAACTATAACTCATATAAATCTACTTAAAGGACGTTATAAAAAAAAAGCATTTGATGGTTATACTGATTTAATAAAAGCATTACCATTAAAAATAGAGGCAATACAAACAAAAGGTAAATTTACATATATGACATTTGTTAGTGATAATAAAAAATTTTATTTATTTAATACATTAGGATTATCTGGTGGATGGACTTTAAAAAGTGATAAAAAAATTAATTTTGCTAAATGTAAAAATTGTAATTATATAGAAAAAGAAATAAAAATAGAAAGAGAAAATGAAAATGAAAATGAAAGAGAAAAACATATTTTCACTTATCCTTCTATGTTAGATTATATTTCTAAAAATAGTGAAACACAATGGATTGAAAATGACTTAAACCATTTAAATGTAGAATTTATAACAAACTATAAAAATATATCTTTTTATTTTTATGACCAATTAAGTTTTGGAACATTAAAAGCCGTTGATTGTAATACTAATGGTGAAACTATATTAGAAAAAAAATTAAAAGAATTGGGACCCGATTTATTAGATGATAAAACAACTTTTGAATTATTTAAAAAACAGATTAGAAAGAAAGTAAATGAAAATAAAGCCATAGGGAATGTAATTGTAAATCAAAAAATAATATCTGGTGTAGGTAATTATTTACGTGCTGACGCATTATGGATGGCTAAACTATCACCTTTTCGTAAAGTTCAAGACATTACTAATGATGAATTAAAACTATTATACGAAGCAATTGTGGGTTTAATCTGGGGAGATTATAATTATAAATTTGCTATAAAACAAAAGTATATTGAACCTTCTCTAAAATTACCTCATCATTATAATAGAGATTTTTTCATTTATAATCATACTAAAGATATTTATAATAATACAGTTACAAAAGAACAATTATATGAAGGTAGTCAAAAACGTTTTATTTATTGGGTTAAAACTATACAAGTATAAGGTTTTATTAATTAGATTTTGTTATATAAAATAGAAAAAATAACTATTTTTAGGATTATTTTAGGATTTTTTAAATTTTTTTATAAAAAAATTGATTTTTTTATTTTTTACTTATAAATTATAATATTCTTTCGATTGTATTATTACGTTTTGAAAGATTTGCTACGATGGGTGCTGAATTATCAACGTTGACGTTGACTCATACACAAGTGAGAAATGCTACCACAGATATTTATGATGTCTGTAATGGCAAATGTGGTATTGTTCGTATTTATGCGAACAAACCTACAGACAAACATCGTAGTCCGTCATCATCAATTTGTTTTTCAAATGGAGATGATTTGAAGTTTTGCCTTGCTGTTTTGCAGAAAAATTGCTTTTACCCATACGCGAGTAATGGGATTAATCAAGGTTTTTACATCATTGGTATGAGTAATATCTGCTACTACTCAATGACTGATATGAAAAAAATGATTCAAAAAGGTGAAACGTGTTTCTGGAACAAAGATAAGTTGAACATTCCCAACACATGTTTGACCTTTGAAGAAATTGAAAACCTCTTCAATGAGATTAAACGGGATAATACTGTTCAACCTGTCTTTAATCAGAGTGAAAGGGATTTTCCAGTGCTTCCTAAAAGTCGAACTCCTTCACCAGTGGTTGAAGAAATCTCTACCTCGACTCCTGCTGTGATTGAGAAGCCTACGTTGGTTCCTGATAATGTGCCTGGTGTAGATGAAGAAGAAACACCTGTTTCTACTGATGTTCCACCTCCCGTTATTGTTAATGGAATGCCAATGGTTTTACCAACCTATATTCCTGTAAATGGAGTGATGTCTGAGTTTAATACAACTACCAATAAAGTGATGGTATATATTGGTAATGACCCTGTTTGGCTCACCTTACCTTATAAAAACGAATAGATGTAATTTATTACATTCTTTTCATTTTTTTTTATAAAAAGTAAAAATTATTAACACTAAATAAAATAAAGTAAAAAAAATAATCAACTAAAACTAATTACTATGAATTAAAGTAGTATTATAATTAACACATAATTCATAACAATAACCACTCGTCAAGTAGGTCAATTAATATGTTATCTGCTAAAAGTTCAATTTCTTTTTTTGTAATCGTATAGAAGATAGTATCTAAAAGTCCATTGTCAATAGGGTCGTAAGTAAAAGAACCTGTAAAGTTCTCTACAAATTCTGGATTAAACTCCAGAATACATTTGTCCAACTCTTTGAGAGTTTCATTTTCTCCTTTTTTAGTATTAATTAAATTAAAAGGACATACTATTTTTATAATTGTGCCATTACAATAGCAATAAAATAGAATAGATACATTATTTTCAGAATGTTTGTCATCATTATCATCTTTTGTAAATTTAAATCCAACAACATTAAATTCGTATTTTGTGCAGTCAAATCTAGAAGGCACTGGAAATAATCCAAGGAATGTCCGTCTCGATGCTTCAAATAGTTCATTTAAAGATGTAGAATATGAATATGTGTTTGGCACATTTAATCTAATGTTAACACCAGACAAAACTCCCGTATTTTCTTTTTGCTTTATGTGTTTTGTGTCGGATTTATCTACAGTAGTAAAAAACAACATCCACGCACTTTTATTATCAAAACCAATGTGAGGCAGAAAGTAGGGTATACTAATACAATGCTTTAATGGATCTTCTTTTTCTTTTGTTTTTTGTCTTTTGTATTCATCCATTTTGTTTTGTATTTCGATAAGTAGTAAGTTCATTTTTTCAACATATGATATTAAAAGTAATACTTTTTGAGGAGGATCATTAAAAGGATTTATTCTTGTTTTACTTCTATATTTTTGTGTTTCATAATTAGCAAATGTTTGAAATACTTTACATAAATGTTCTTCTATTTTTATTTTATCGCAGTCTGAAAAATAGTTCCGAATTTCGTATGTGTCCAACAATGTCTTAGATTCTTCACCTGCTTTTTCGATTGAAGAAAATGATGGTTTAGAAATTAAAACTATTTCTACACTATCATCATAGTTAAGTTTTTGTGAACTCGTATTTGCCATTTTTAAATGTAATAAAACAATCACACTGTAAAAATCAATTAATCAATCAATCAACCAATTATTATTATTATTATTATACTAAAAAAATCAATTTTTTATAATTTTTATATAAATAGATGAATTATATTATAAAATTTTAGTATAATTTAACTCTATAATTTAATATTTTTAGTTATTTAAAAAATTGATTTTATATAAATAATTAATTTAAAACTATAATTAAGATTATTATAAAATATAGGATTATATAAATTTACATAGATTTAACTAAATTTACATAGATTTAAATAAATTTAAATAGATTTATAATAAGATGGATTCTGAATTTACTTTAGTTAGTTCTAGAAAAAAGAATAAAACTCATCCAAATTATAATCAACAACAACCTATAATTCAACAAACTCTTGAAATTCAGGAGGATACAAATTATAATAATGATGAAGAAATACAAAAAGAACACAAATTTTTAAGTCAAGAAGAAATGGTTGATAGATTAATTTCTAAAATTGAAACATATACAAATGTTGATATTAAAACTAAAAAAATTGAGAAAGAAACTGGTATGTTTTATGCTATTAATTTACGTATTGATTTATCTGATATTGGTTCTGGTGTATTTCATTCTGCTAAACTTAATACTGTATCTCATTTTAATCGTATTGTAAATATAAAACTTATATTTTCTGATAATGAAATTTTACACGAAGATATGAAAATTAATAGTGATGCTTTAATTCAATGCTTTAGAGAAATTGCTCCTAATACAATTACAAATATTAAGATTGATACATTTAAAGACCAACTTGAAAATGAACATTTATGTCTTACTATTTCTACTGTTAAAACATCGTCTTTAACTTATATTTATGATAAAACAATTGAATATGTGAATGTTATTAATGAAAAATATGGAGAAATTCAAAAAACAACACATCAGTATAAAAAATATAATACAATGAATCATTATGAGACTAATGAAACTTTGGAGGTAGAACCAATTACTAAGGTAGAACCAATTACTAAGGTAGAACCAATTACTAAGGTAGAACCAATTACTAAGGTAGAACCAATTACTAAGGTAGAACCAATTAAAGATATGATTAAATCTTTTGAAGATAATGAAACACTTAATAATAAATTAATAATTAATAATTCTATGAAAACTATTGTTGAAGAATTAAATAAAGAAGAGAAACGTTTATTAGCATATCTTGAAAATGTAAAACATGCACAAATAATTATTTTAGAAAATAAATCTATTAATCATATTGTAAATGATTTAAAAAAAGAAGAAAAACGTTTAGAATTAGAAATTGAAAATACTAGAAAACTATTGAAAGCACAAACATATGTTTTAGAAAATACTGTATTTAATAAAGATACGCTGATTAATGAAAAACCAATAAGTGAAAAAACAACTAATAAAAAAATAACTAATGAAAAAACAACTAATGAAAAAACAACTAATGAAAAAACAACTAATGAAAAAAATAGTAAAACATCATTTGCTGATAAAGTAGCCTATGGTAATCATTAACTAAAAGTAATCTTATTAAATTAATCTTATTAAATTATTCTTGTTAAATTAAATTTATTATATTAAAAATTTGTAAATGTCATATTTTTCCTTTCTTCAAATGTTTTTTTTTGTGTTCTTTCTTTTAGAAAATCAAAATATTTTTTTGCTATTATATATCTTTCATAAATATTTTTTGAATGTTTATATTTCGTATGTTTATATTTGTTTAATATTTCTAATCTCACTTTTAATATCATTGCGATTTGTGAAATACGTTTGTGTTCATAGTGTTTAGATTTATATAATTTTTCTAACTTATGAATAGTATTTTTAACTTCTTCTATTGTTTTATAATGTATATGTATTGTATCTTTAGGATTTGTATTTTTATAAACATCATATGTTTTTGAATTATTTTTATTGTATAAAAATTTATTTTTTTTTATAGTTTTCTTACTAGTTTTACTAGTTTTATTACTAGTTTTTTTATGCATTATAATAATTTAATTATTAAATACAATTTATATATTATAATACTATTTATATATTATTAAGATAAATTTCTAATAAGTTGTTGTGTAATTTCATAATTATAATTTCTTTTTAAATCATATTGTATTTTTTTTGGACTAAATCCTGAAGTTTTCATTTCACTAATTAACTTATTCATTTCATTATTATCTATTTTATTTATTATTGTATTATTATTTTTACTAAATTTATTATTATTATTATTAGTTTTATTTTTATTAGATTTATTATTATTAGTTTTTGTATTATTGTTTAACTCTAAAATAGTATCATTTATATCTAGAATAAAATCATTATTAGTTTTAGTTTTAGTT
>Ga0213861_10004750_pt1 | contig 11016 bp, 7 predicted proteins | sample PICome_4_FD_160110 | JGI IMG/M metagenome (GOLD analysis project Ga0213861, IMG submission 160110) | Coastal seawater microbial communities near Pivers Island, North Carolina, United States - PICO131 | ecosystem: Environmental > Aquatic > Marine > Coastal | place: USA: North Carolina | collected...
GTTAGGCCTGATGCCCATCTGATCCAAAACCTCTTGAATCAAGCCACCCTTATTGGTAACCAATTTGGGCGCGAAGCTCTCTGTTAACTGCGGCCAGAAGAATTGAAGTTGAGCAAGGGCTGCAGAGTGAAAGGTTCTTACTGCCACATCACCGGCACCGAGCTTTCGCAATCGGGATCTAATTTCAGCCGCCGCTCTATTGGTATAGCTGAGTGCGAAGACTCGACTGGCTGTGTAGGCACCGGTCTCTATCCCATGGGCAATTCGGTGGCTGATTGTCCTGGTTTTACCGCTACCGGCTCCTGCGACTATGGCCACGGGGCCATGCAGTGCGGTTGCGGCCAGCAATTGATCTTCATCGAGTTGCGCCAAAAACTCGCTATGTGAGTAATCAGCGGTCATTGGTATTCCTTTGGCTGCGCGTGGCGTTGACCCTCGGAAGCTCTACTGCAATCTAACCTGTCTTCGTGGGACGACCTAGTCTGATATTAGCCGCGCTGGCAGCCGATGCTGCTCCGGGCAGAACCTTCCGTTCCTATCGCAGAGTCGAGACCAATCCGGACCTCGACCAATTGCAGTTGTGGGACCAAGAAGACCACTCCTACCAGCTACTGATTCCAGCCACCGGTGCCGGCGAAGCAGAGCTGGCAGGTGAGCTCCAGGCAATTGACGTCATCTCGGATTTCGTCCAAGACCTAGAAATAGATAGCCCCGAAATCCTTGGCCAAACCAAGGACCCGGATGGCACGACCGCGGTTCTGCTGACACTAATTGGTGGCCAAACCCCAGACCTTGCCCGCTTTACTCCGGGCGAGTTCTCCAAGAGCTTTGCGCAGGCTGTCGCCAGCATTCACAAGCTAAACCCTGACATTATTCGCGAAGCTGGACTGCCCGAGTATGACGCTGACTCGGTGTTGAAATCAAAGGTTGCCGAAATCGATCGCATCGCTCAAACCGGACGAGTCCCAGCACAGCTGCTGAGCCGCTGGGAAGCTGCAACCGAGGACCTGGGGTTGTTCAGATTCCACCCGACAGTGGTGCACGGAGGATTGAACCAGGACACAGTCATGGTTACCGGGCAAAAAATCACCGGCATCGCAAGCTGGAGCACCCTGCAGATTTCAGACCCGGCCGAGGACCTGCGCTGGTTGACCGGTGGGGCACTCAGAACCACCCTGGAAGACACACTTATTCACTATCGAGCTCTTCGAGAAAATGCCGATGAAAACATTGGCCAACGTGCTCAGCTCTATTCTGAGCTAGAGCTCGGAAGCTGGCTAGCGCACTGCGTTGAAATTCAAGATGAAAAAGCGATCGCTCAGGCAGAGGACATGATCTCTGAACTCAGGGATCAGCTCGAAAGCGGAAACCTTCGAAGCCTTCGTGCAGCCAGTTTCGCTGGAATCAATACTGTCGCAACTGCACATCAAAAGCCTGCCGCTTCGATGGAAGCGGCTGAGACCGCCGAAATTAGTCAGGTCGCTGAAGCTGAAGACACTAAAGCGGACGAAGAGCTGTTCTAAGCTCGGCTAGCCTGGCTGCCAACTCGGTTTCTGAGGGAACCTCAGGTGAAATCTCGACACCATCTCCGGCAAAGAAGAATGATGCCTTCACTTTTTCAATTCCTAGCCGCTGCCATCTTGCGAATCCGATCCGATAGAGCGCTAGCTGCACCGCCCGCTTAGCTACATCTTCCTGGCTACCTGGCGAACTCCCAGATTTCCAATCAACGATTTCAAATTCGGAGTCATTTTGGAAAACGGCATCCAGCTTGCAAACCACGACCGTGCCACCCAGTTCAAATTCAAGCGACTGCTCAACGAACACCGGCTGCCTTGATGCAAACCTTGAGTTTTCAAAATTCTCCGCAAGCACTCGCTGGTCCGAATCCCAGTCATCCAGATCCAACTCACTTTCGAGCGCAAATGCCTTTTCCAAAGCGGCATGAAATTCGGTTCCTGCCTCGGCAGCACTTGAATACGGCACGGGCAGGGGTCGAGTGAGCATCTGGCGGAAATTGTCGGGGTCTGCCAAAAGCTCCACAACCCGCGAGGCCGAAAGTCTTAGCGGAATCTCAGGCTGCTCTTGGGTCCTGAGCTTTTCTGCCTGCTCAATGATTGACGCCAGCTGAACGCTCTGACTGGCAAGAGTTGGGCTGGCATCCAAAACTTCCTGGGCGGCCCGGGCTTGTTCGGGCCGAGCCTCTCCAAGTGGGTCGAAGGGCCAGGTCACTTTCTTGATTTGGTCAATCAATGGGTTGGCTGGCAGTGGCTCTGGGACCGCCTCAATCAGTTCGGCCAATCCCTCGGAAACTAACTCCGTGAGGTAGGGGGCCAACTCCCTGGCTTTCTGGATGCCCGGTTTGTAATAGCTGGCGGTCAACAGCAGCTGATTGCCGGCACGGGTCACCGCGACGTAAGCGAGCCTTCGCTCCTCCACATCATGCTTGAGGCGATTGGCTGCGGCAAAGGCATCAACGGCTTGTTTCAGATCCTTTTGAGTAGAGGCAGCTTCCCAGGCCAGCTCTGGGATGTAGTTGCAGTCTTGCCTAAGCTTATGTGGCAGTTTGCCGGGCTGCAGCCAGCCTCTGGTGTCCCTGGATTCAACTGGGAATGACCCTTTGACTAGGCCAGCTACCACCACATGGTCCCACTCCAAGCCCTTGGCCGCATGGACGCTCATGAGTTGAACCACGCCCAACTTTGCTCCGGTTTTAGGAAGCTCGAAACGTTCGCTGGTTACCGCGTAGTCCAGCCAACCTAATAGCCCCTGCAGCGAAGGTCGAAGCGAACTGGCCTCGTAGTCAGAAACCCGCGCGATAAAGCCCTCAAGGTTCGCTAGCGGCAATTTGCTTCGCTTATGGGCGTAGAGCTCGATATCCAGCTCCAGTTCCCTTGCCATCGCCCAGGCAAATTCGGTGACACTGAGCGACAACTGCGTTCGCATGAGATGGAAAAGCTCGCTTGCCTTAATCAGGCGCTCCAGCCCCAACTCCGACAGCTCAGCAAACTGCCTCGAGCTTGGTTTCCGGATTTCATCGAGTGCCTCAACAAGTGTGATTGGCAGTGCCGGCGTGACTTCCTTGCGAACTTTGGTGAGTTTCTTTGCGAATTGATGGAGCTTGGCGATATCGCGCGGCCCTATCCGAAATTTTGGTCCAGCCAGAATTCTCATCAGGTCTGCCCCAGCCTCTGGATCGGCCACAACCCGCAGCGCAGAGATCAGGTCAATTACCTCCGGCTGCTCCAATAAGCCAGATAGTCCCGTGATCTCAACTGTTAGACCTCGGTCCTCGAGTGCAATTGCGAACTGGCGCATTGCCTGCTTGGAGCGAAACAGCACTGCGGCACTGCTTTCGCTAGTTACCCGCTCAGTTAGCCAACTGGCAACTGCCAGTGACTCGCCAACTTCGTCTTGTGAAACAAGGGCGAACACTTTCCCCGCAGCCTCTTTCCCCGCTCGAAGCAGAACCGGAGCAAGCCCAGAGTCAGAATTTAGATCTTGGCTCACTCGGTTAGCCGCGGTCACGATGGCCTCTCCGGAGCGCCAGCTGGTGCTGAGGCTGTAGACCTCACCCTCGCCGAAGTCATCCCGGAAGCCGGTCAAATTAGCGCTGGACGCTCCCCGCCAGCCATAGATTGCTTGGTTTGGATCCCCAACAGCCATGACCGGCTTTCCAGAAAACAGCTTGGACAAAAGCATGGTCTGAATCCCGGATGTGTCCTGATATTCATCAAGCAGGACAAACCGATATGGCAGTGGCAGATCCTGCTGCTTGAGTGCCTCGAGGGCCAGGGCTACCTGGTCAGAAAAGTCCACCAAACCACGCAGCTTTTTCTGACGCTGAAATTCCCTAGCGAGCTCAAAAACCAAAATTGAGCTCGTGGCATCGTCGATAACCGCTTGGTGATATGCGTAAGTCCCGGCCCCACCCTTGTCCGATTGCGGAAGAGCAGAAATGCTCCTGACAAAAGTTTCTAGGTAGTCGATAGCGGTGTCTGGCTGACACTGGTTGTCAGTAAGTGCGCTGGCTGCAGCCAGCACCCTGGAAACCAGGTGGTCAAGGGATTTGTCAAAGACTTCGAGGGTTGGAAAATCTGCGACCTGTGCCTGGGTCACAATTTCCCTCGCCAGTGAAATTGCTCCAGCCTCCGTCATGAGCACTGCGTCTGCGTCGTAACCAACCTGAAGCGACAGGGAGCGGAATATCTCGTTACCAAACGAGTTATACGTGGTTATCTTCGCCGGTTCAAAGTCCTGGTCAAGCCCCTCGGGCCAGTAACTAGATTCCCGAAGTTTCACTAGCCCCTGCTGCACCCGAACGGCCAGTTCTGTGGCAGCCTTTCTGGTGAAGGTAAGGCCAAGAATCTCGCTCGGTGTCGCGAGTTGATTTGCAACCAAGAACAGGGTTCTGACAGCCATTAGCTCGGTCTTGCCGCTCCCAGCGCCTGCAATCACCAGACTCGGAGCCGAAGTATCGGTGTTTGAGATGGCCTCTTCTTGTTCTGGCGTGAGTTGGAATTTGCTCACAACCGAGAAAATCTCTTGCGCAGAATACTTAGGCACTGGTCACCGCCCTAGCCAATAGGAGCTGACACTTCGCATCACCCTCACAGTGACCTGAGACTTCTGCTACGAATTGAGCTTGACCGATTTCTGCCTCGGCGCGCTCCAGTAGCTTTCTAATGACTGCTTCTGATTCACCTTCGAGTTTTGGCTGCTCCATCACCTTAAGCGATCCTCCCCCAACCGAGATGATGCGACCGCCGGCAACCTCTTCACCAAAGACCTCTCTCAAACCAAGCTGATAAAGCGCTAGCTGACGGTGTTCTTGAACATCCTTTGCGCTGGGGGTCTTTCCAGTTTTTAAATCCGCGGCAATCAGACCAGTTTCGGCTCTTTCAACCCGGTCGATTTTGCCCGCAACCACCAATTTCCCGAGGCTGATTTCAAAGCCCTGCTCGCTGGCAACTAGTTCGGCAGGTCGATCAAGGTACTCAGAAATCAAACCCAGCATCTTGACTGCTCTTCGATGTGCCGAGCGATTGAGCCATTCAGCATCGAAGCTGAGCGTGTGCCAATTCGACTCCACGAACTCACTGAGTTGAGCATGGTTTAGAGAGACCTCCATGGCCGCATGCAGCAGGGTTCCGATTGATGCCTCGAAGCTCGAACCGTCACCACCGAAGGTATTGATGAACCAATGCAGCGGGCACTTTTCAAACGCCTCCAGCTTGGATGCACTGAGCCTGAGTGATTCATCGTCTTGAACGACATCTTCAGATGTTGATGGCTCCAGCAACCCCTGCCAATTAGTTGGGTGGGCGCCACTTGCCCCAATCAAAGCAAGAGCTGCAAGCAGCGGAGCTGCCTGGCTGTCGCCCTGAATCAATTCGGAGCGAAGCTTTCCAACCAGGCGCCTTGGATCAAACTCGATGTTTACCTCGGTCTGCTTTCCGTTGGCTCGCAAAATCTGCAAAAACTGCGATGGCTGTTCATCGGATGCCTCCATTGCCGAGAGGACTAGTTTGCTTCGGGTGACCCCAAGACTCTTATAGAAAAGCCTGAGCTCATCTGCCAGTTCTGCTCTGGTTGGTCCGGTTGGACTCTCGGACCTGCCTGCCAAAAATGACTGCAGTGAGGCTGCTCCCAGCATTGAATTTCTAGGTTTCAGGTTTGGCCAAATGCCCTCTTGCAACCGAGGAATCGCCACCACCTGAAACTGGCTTCCTGCCAATTGAGATGGAGTCGCAAGAACTACGGCATCTCTGGCGGCAATGCCGGCCAGGGAGTCCTGAACTACCTGGGCGGCAAGTTGCTCTTGAACAAACTCTGCCGGTGTTCCCAGCTGCTGCTGGTCAAACCGAATGGCGGCGGCGAACAACTCCAGAATCGCGTCGATATCCCTATTGGCGGCCAAGGCGACCTCGGAGGAACCGGCAGCCAACTCCAGCAGCTTGCTTGACGGGGCCAAGCTCCAGACTGCGCTAACGAATGCATATGAGCCAAGGCCTCGTTTGGTCCTGAGTTCTTGCAAAAGCTCAATCGCCTTGTTCAGACTGCGAATTTCAGGGGCATCTAAATCAATTGGATCATCAAACAAACTTTGGAGAACCTGGGTTCTGCTCAGAGCCTCGAACTGTTCAAGCTGTGCAAGTTGCCGAAAAAGCCTGCGCTGTTGAATCACAGACAGTCCAATTAGTCGCGACCCCAGCAGCTGCAGGACCAAGTCTTGGTCGGACTCACCGAAGGCCAGTTGCCCAAACTCAAGAACCGCTCTCGCAGCCGGTTGCTGGCTCAGGGGTCGCTGAACTCCCAGGATGCGAACCGGGATGTTTCGGGCAGATAGATCGCTAGCGAGCTGATCGAGCTGCACTCTGGTCCTAGCCACCACGCACATTTGCGACCAGGGTAGATCCGCCTGAACTCGGCTGATTCGAAGTTCACTGGCAATGTAGTCGGATTCGGAAATTTGGTTATCAAATAGCGCGAACTCGGCTTGCTCCACCGGCTCAATCGGCAGGGGTCGATGCGCAAGTGCGAGGGAGGTCGGAATCCGCTGCACAATTTTGGACATGAGATTCACGACAGACCGCGGTTGCGGCAGCTGGTCCTCGAGATAAATCTGGACTAGCTCCGGCCGGTTTTTCATAAAGAAATCAACAAAGGCACCTGCGGAGGCGCGGAACCCCATGGTGGCCGAATCAGGGTCACCAACCACTATCAGTTGCGCCTGGCTTGCGATTCTCGAAACAAGCTCTAGGCCTGCCAGGGATATGTCCTGAGCATCATCTAGTAGCAGCACCCTTGGTGGCTTGAGGGCATCGGTCAAAGCTGCTGCACGAACAATTAGCTGAGATGCGTCTACCTGACAAGCTCGCTCCAGCTCGTCTAGATAGGCCGGATAGAGGTCCAAGGCTGCGGCCCAATTAGCGCTGGGCCACTGTCGCTGCAGGGCAGTGAGGCCGGCAGCATCGATGTTGTTTTCAACCAGAACCGAGAATAAGTCTCTGAGCTCTGAGTGAAAACCCGACAAGGAATAGGTCAGAGAGTCAACTCCCCAACTTTTTGTCAGAGATTTTTCCTCCGCTGCCGTTATCAAGCTAGCGATGAGCGATTGCTGCTTTGCGCCAGACAACAGCTTAATCTCGGGATTCTCGGCAGTCAAAATTTCAAAGGCGTAGGAGGTGATGGATCTGGCTCTGGGCCCGGTGCTTACCTGACTAGAGGCAAGTGCCAGCTGATCCCGCAGCATTGCCGCCTGGGCACGCTGCGGAGTAAGCACCAAAATTTCCTCGGGAGAATAACCAAGTGATTCGTACTCAGCCACCAAATTCAAAATGAAACCGGTTTTACCGCTGCCGGGAGCACCTATGACAAGGGCGTCGCCTCTTTGAATTTTTGACAGCAGTCGCCCGCTGTTAGCAACGCTGGATCCGGAAGAATTCATCACGCTAACAATCTATTTGGCACAAAGGACTTTTTTCTTGCCGTAACCTTATTATTCGATAAGGAGTCACATGGACGTCACAATTGGAATCAAGGACAATGCCCGCGACATCAGCTTCCAGTCGAGCGACAGCTCGAAGGATTTGATCTCTCAGGTAAAAAAGGCGATTGAAGGCAACGAGCAGGTAATTGAGCTCAGTGATGACAAGGGTCGAACCATCATGGTTCCAACCTCATCAATTGCATACGTGGAGATCGGGGCCGAGGAAACTCGCAGAGTAGGATTCCTGGCCTAATGGAGATCCTAATCATTGTGGCTTACGCCGGCATCTTGGCCATGGTTGCCCCCTTTGTACTTCCAAAGTCGGACTTTTACGGGAAATTGGTCCCAGCAAGCATTGCGCTCAGCTCAGGAAGCTTCGTGTGGCTAGTCCTAACCTGGTTGGGATTCAGCTATTCAAGTCCCTGGATTTGGTTCATCGCAATGCTGGTAATGCCAGTTGCAACCTGGTTTGGAACCGGCTACCTATCAAAAACTCGCGAGGCAGCCGAAGCCAGCAAGCTTGCCGAAATTCGACTACGCGGTAAGACCCAGTAGGTCCATTCTCACCGTGTGCTGAGCTATTAGCTCAGAGGTAAATGGCTCCAGAACTTTAAATTGCTCTCTTGCCAGTGCAACAGTCGCGGTTGGCACAGTTGCCGGCATTACCCGGGTCAAGTCAACCGAGTCTCTAATCTCAAGCAGCGCATCTGCCACAATCATCCGACCGAATAGGGCAAGCCTTGGCCCAAGGATTGGGTCCGAGGCAATTCCAGCAGCGAGTTCCTGGGCGCAGAACTTTTCAAGCTGCGAAGAGCCGATCAACTGCTCAACTTTGATTCGCTTGGCTGGGGGAAGTCCCTTCGCGACTCTGACCGCACCATCCTGAAGTATTCCAAATACGACATAGATTCTTATCAAGTCTTCATACCAGTCAGCACCCTCGGTGCGGATAACCAGTTGATCTAGTCGCTCTCGGATGTCAGCTCGAAGGTCCATCTGACTGTCACCAGAGCGAATCAAGATCGCTTCCAGCTGCTTGGACCGGTCTCGATAGCTAGCAGCTAGCGCCTGCTGAGCCTTTGACTGACTTGGCAGAGGCGCTTTCTGTGAATCCTGCTCCAGCAAATCAGAGATGACTAGCGCAAGTTGAGAAAGGGTAGCGATGTAGATATCGGCTGAGGGGGTAAGCTTAGAAGCGTTAAGTTGGATTTGACTGCGACCCGAGGTCGCGTCTCTGGAAGGAAGCGCAAGCTTCTGCGAGACCTTACGCATTCTTCGAAACCAATCCAACACCTTGCAAGCTTATAGCTCAGCTTGCACAGAAAGAAAACCTTGAGCTTAAACATACGGAGATTTTTTTGAGTTTTAAATCACTTGGCATCGACACAGACATCTGTGATGCCTTAGATTCCAAGGGCATCACCAGCCCATTCCCGATTCAAGAGCAAGCTATTCCAGTTGCGTTATCTGGTTCCGACGTTATTGGCCAGGCCAAAACCGGAACTGGCAAGACGCTTGGCTTTGGCTTGCCGCTAATTCAGGCCCTAGGTGAGAACCCTCCCAAGGGCGTGCAGGCACTGGTTGTCGTGCCAACCAGGGAGCTGGCCCTTCAGGTGTCAGAGGACCTAATTATGGCAACCGCCAACCGACCAACAACCGTTGTCGCCATCTATGGTGGCAAGGCCTATGAGGGTCAGGTAGCTGCTCTTGAGGGTGGTGCGCAGATTGTGGTGGGAACACCTGGTCGATTGCTGGATCTCGCTAAGCAAAAACTGATGGACCTTTCGAAGGTGACCTTCATGGTTTTGGACGAGGCCGACGAAATGCTTGACCTTGGCTTTTTGCCTGATGTAGAGAAGCTGTTCTCGCTAACACCTCCGCAGCGCCAGACCATGTTGTTCTCAGCAACCATGCCCTCGCAGATTTTGAGCCTGGCAAGGCGTTACCAAAACCGCCCTATCCACATTCGGGTAAGCGATCCGGACGAAGGAAAGACCAAGGCGGACATCAAGCAATTTGTTTACCGAGCGCACTCGCTTGACAAGGATGAGGTCGTTGGTCGCATCCTGCAGGCCGAGGGCCGCGGCAAGACTGTGATCTTCGTTAGAACCAAGCGGGCTTCAGCCAAGCTAGCCGAAGAGCTAATTGACCGCGGCTTCAATGCTGCTCCGCTACATGGAGACATGTCGCAGGACGCCCGCGAACGCTCGATGAGCGCTTTCAGAGAGGGCAAGAAAGAGATCTTGGTTGCAACCGAAGTTGCCGCCAGAGGAATTGACGTTGACGACGTGACGCACGTCATCAACTACTCGGTGCCAGAGGACGAGAAGGCCTACCTGCACCGCATCGGAAGAACTGGCCGTGCCGGTAAATTGGGTGTCGCCGTTACCTTCGTTGACTGGGATGACCTTGCTCGCTGGGTTCACATCAACCGCGAGTTGGACCTGGGAGTGCCGGAGCCGACCGAAACATATTCAAACTCCGATCACCTCTACGCCGAACTGGGAATCGCTCCGGGCACAAAGGGCAGAATTGGCCGTGCGCCAACCCAGAAGTCGACCCAACCGCAGCGACAGGGAAACCGTTCACAGCCGCAGGCTAAGGCCGAGGCGGCAAGACCGCCGAGGAACCGTAACCGCAGTCGAAACTACAAGGGAGCTTCGAAACCAGAAGCCTGATCCAAAATTCGCTGAAGCATTTCGGGCGAAGTTTGGTTCTCTCCCAGTAAGTTATCTTTCCCACCAACCCCGTGGTAGTCGCTAGAACCAGTGACGATTAGCTGGTGCTTGAGGGCCACATTTCTCAGCCAGTCCTTGGCTCGAGCCGGCACCGCTCTGTGGTTGACCTCTATGCCATCAAGACCTGCTCGAATCAGTCCACCAAAGAACTCTGCCGGCAGATCCGAAAACGAGGCGCCGGCCGGAAAGTCAATCAGAGGATGGGCGATCACTGATACTCCCCCAGCTTTACGAATCAGTTCAATCGCACGTTCGGTTGGCATCGCGTGATCTGAAACGTAATAGCGGGACTTGGAGTGAAGAATTGACGTGAAGGCGTCTGACCTGGTCGGAACAACCCCAAGGGTCACCAGGGCATCTGCAATCGCTGGCCTTCCAACAGTCGACCCTTCGGGCAACTCCGCAAGCACTTGCTCCCAGTCAATCGGGTAATCCTCGGCCAGCAGGTCGACCATCTTTTGTGCCCGACTGATCCTGGAATTCCTGGTTTTCTCGAGCTCGGCAGTTAGTTCGGCGTGGGTGGGGTCCGGCAGATACGCAAGTATGTGGACACTGATTGAGCGGTCTTTGTCAACCTGCTGCCTAGTTGAAACCTCGATACCAGGAATGATCCGAACGCCGTTTCTACGACCGGCCAAAATGGCCTCACCCCAACCGGACGTGGTGTCGTGATCGGTAATTGCCAGGACGCTAACCCCTGCAGCCTTCGCATTCTCAACCAACTCCGTCGGCGAATCTTTGCCGTCGGAACGATTTGAATGTGCATGAAGGTCTATCACAGGAGCA
>Ga0213861_10004760_pt1 | contig 11003 bp, 7 predicted proteins | sample PICome_4_FD_160110 | JGI IMG/M metagenome (GOLD analysis project Ga0213861, IMG submission 160110) | Coastal seawater microbial communities near Pivers Island, North Carolina, United States - PICO131 | ecosystem: Environmental > Aquatic > Marine > Coastal | place: USA: North Carolina | collected...
ATTTGCTTTTATTTTTTTTAATTCTATTATACTATATTTTTTATCATATTATTATATAATATAATAATAGTAATAAAAATGAATACACTATACACATATATAATAATATTAATAATAGTATTATTAGTATTATTATTCTTAACTACATATATATATAAAAAAGAACCATTTATAAATTCAACAACAATCCCAAACACAACAATCCCAAACACAACAATTCCAAATGATGAATTATACAAATCACCATCAAATGATGATACAAAACCAATAGAAATAAAAAAACAAATTGCCTTACCAGCAAATCAATTAAATAGTAATGAATTAGCAGAAATAGATAGTAATATATTAAGACAAAATCGCACCTTAAAAAAGTTTTCTATGACTGATGAATTAGATATGTATCAAATGTATAATGTTTTAAAACAACAAAAAGAACAAAATTATAAGTTTGATTTTAATACAACAACTAAAGATAATATAACTAAAGATAATATAACACCTAAAGTAAAAAAGAGTGAAACATTAATAAATAAAAATTCAGGTGAAATAAATAAAGTAGATTTAGACTTATTTACTAGATTAAAATTAGAAATAATAACAGCATTTAATATTTTAATACTTAATTTAAATTATTATGTTGAATACCATCCTTACCATTTTTTTAAAATAATAAATTCAAATTTAATATCTTCTGAACTAAAAGATGTATCCAGAACAAACTATATATTTACATTAACATTAGCAAGAGAATATAAGTATCAACAGTTTATTGTTTATTATGATATTGACTTAATAAAAACTAATACTAATAATACTAATACTAATTATAAATTAGTATTTAATAAAATAGAATTAAGAGGTGTTCCAGTGCCAAAAACAGTAGAATTTCACGAAAATAGTAAAGTAGAATTAGATACTACTCTAGAGACTACTAAAAATAATTTAGAAAAAGAAGAATTAAATGAACTAAATAAATATAAAGAAGACAATTATTATTATAAAGACCAGATTAGTGATAATGCTGATTTTGATGTATTACCTAATGATGAAAATAGTAAATTATTTCAAAGACAAAATACGAAGTTTATTAATACCTATGAACGAACAGATATAGATCCAACATTATTAGATGAAAGTAGTGTATCCACAAAAATAGATGAAAAAATGATGAGTATAGCAAAAGACCAGCAATTTAAAAATCATAAATGTTTTGGTTTAGTAGATGGTATTAGTAATGAATTACCACAGTATAATAATCCAATATTTTGTAAATCATATCATCCAGAGATAAATCAAAAAGGGGTATGGGATGCTCCTTGTCAAATAGATAATGATTGTCCTTTTTATAAAGCAAATAAAAATTATCCAAATAATAAAGGTAAATGTAATAAAGAAACAGGAATGTGTGAAATGCCTATGGGAGTTATTCCTATAGGTTTTACAAAGTATGGTAAAGTAGAACCTGAATGTTATAATTGTAGTATCTTATCCTTAAATAATAAATGTTGTAAAAAACAAAGTGAAGATATAGAAAAAGGAAATGTTAATTATAAATCACCAGATTATATTTTTAATAATGATGAAAAAGAAAGAAAACAATATAAAGAAGAACTAGAAACAATGGGATTAAAAGTAAATCCATCAATTTAATTTATAATTTAATTAATTATAAACATATGTAATTAAGTATAAAATAATACTTATTATTGGTAGAAATATATCAAGATATAATGCCCAACCTATATTACCAGATTTTTTATTTTTTGTGTTTTTATAGGATATAATATGTCCTAAAGCATTCCCCCATCCCCAAATAGTAGAAGCAACAATAGCAGCCAAAATCCATTGATTATCAAAATAAAATGAGAATATTAATAAAATACCTATAAGTATATTAGCAATTCCTATTTCATATTGAAATTCAGGACAAACATCCCACCCAATACTATTAGCAACAATTCCAGGTACAAATATATGTGAAATACCACCAAATAATAAACTACATCCTGATGCTATTAAGAAAGCAATTAATGCTCTTTTTTTAGTAAAACCCATCCATGCTACAATACTAAACGCAATAACTAGAAATATAATAAGTAATAGTAATGGCAACATTTTTAAAGTAATTAAATACTATATACTAAATAATAAATACTATATACTAAATATTAGTTATTATAATATATAAATATTAAAAAATTTGAATAAAAATAAAATAAAAATATAAAAATATTATTTATTGAAATGTAAGTAAGTATTTTAATTGTTCTAAATCACTGAGTAATTCATCACGAAGGTTAATTAATTCAGTATAATTAGATAAAATCGTATTTATTTTAGTTTTTAAATAAGTAATCATACCATTTAAATGGGTATTAATAGTTTCATTTTTATGGGTATTACCCGAAACAGCATATCTAGATAAAGATACTTTACCATAAATACCTTGTGCTACTTCTAAAAATTGGTCCATTAATCCAGAAAATTTTTCTAAATAAGCATCACTTGCTTTATGTGCTCCGTAAGTAGTAGTTTGAAAATGAAATAATTTCATTACAATTTGATGATTTAATAAATTCATACAAATTTCATTTAATTCTTTTTTAATTTGTTTTGTGTTATTCATAGTCATATTTTTTTTACTATTAGAATTGTTATTATTACTATTATTATTATTATTATTAGTTAAACTTTCAACTTTTGTAATATTATTTTCATTATTATTGTTAGTATTTTCAGATGTATTCATCATACCTTTATTATTCATCATACCTTTATTATTCATCATACCTTCATTATGCATTAAATTATTAGTATTGGTTTGTTGATTTAACATAGTTGAATTATTTAATGTCAGTTTTTTATTGCGATTATTATTTTTTTTATTTTTTTTAGTTTTATTATTATTACTATTGCTAGAGTTATTACCTTTTTTATTATTCATAACATTCATAGTATTTCTAGAATTCATATTGATTTCTTCAATATTATTAATATTATTATTTGTATTCATTTTAACTAGAGTAATTTATAATATTTATTAATTAAGTATTAAATTAAAGATATTAATTATTAATATGTTAGATAAATATTTTTTATAAATTAGATAACTATAATAAATTAAATTAATTTAAATAATAAATGTAAAGTATTAAACAAATAAGAAATTAAAAGATATTATAGAAATTAAAAGATATTAAAGAAATTAAAATAATATAAAAAGCCAAATAGTTAAAATGAATAATTATTTTATTAGTATTGAAAAATTTATTTATAAAAAACATATTTATAATTATCCAATAGAATTACAAGATAGAGTTAAATATGTATTACAAAATGGAAAAAGATTAAGACCTATATTATGTCTTATATTTAGTAATAGTAATACTAGTATTTCTAATGAAATAAACTATAATGAAATAAATAATTGCACTATAAAAACAAATACTGATATTATTTATACAGTAGCATTATGTATTGAATTAATACATGCTCTTAGTTTAGTTTTAGATGATTTACCAGAAATGGATAATGATTTAATACGTAGAGATAATCCTGCTTTTCATATTAAATATGGAACAGAATATACAAATTTTTTTCTCTATTATATGTTTAATATGATTGGATTATTACTTGATAATTGTATGCCAACATATATTAATAATGATATGTATTTAACTTTATTAATACATTGTTTTAATGATATTAAATATTTATTTCAAGAAAATTTAAATCTATTAATCGATGGTCAATATGATGATTTGGAATTAAATAATAGTATATCTCTAGAGACTAATTTATTAAAAGAAACATTTGTAAATAACAATAACAATAATAATAATAATAATAATAACAATAATAATAACAATAATAACAATAATAATAATAATAATAATAATAATAATAATAATAATAATAATAATAATAATGAATTATTTCTTAAAGAAAAAGATATTATAATAGAATTAATTGTTAATAATAATAGTAATACGATTACAACATTAGAAATATTAAATAAGATTGAATTAAATATAGATTTAAATTTTAAAAAAACAAGTTCATTATTTACATTATCTATAACTTTAGGATATATATTACAATTATTTGATAATAAAATAAATTATATTGATAAAGAAGAATATGAATTAATTTATATTTATTTAACTTTATTTGGCAATATATTAGGATATATTTTTCAAATTAGTGATGATATATTAGATTATGAAGATGATATTGTAAAAAATAATCCTAATATATGTAATATTCTAGGTCAAAATAAAACATTAGATTTAATTAAAAATGGGTGTAATTGGTTATACATAAATAGTATTTATATAAAACAATTAATGGAAAATAGTGATATAGAAAAAGATTGTATAGAAAACAATAATACTAATAATAAAAATAATAAAGATGATAAAAATGGTAAAAATAAAGATTATATTTGTATAGATAATAATAATTATACTACTTATAAAACTAATACACAAACTAAAAAAATAAGTTTTGATATAAAAGCAATACACGAAATAATAGAAAAAATAGAAAATAGAGTTTCTAATATAGATTTAAAATTATAGATTTAAACTTCAATTGCTCCTGACCATTCGGCATCTACTAAACCATTTGTAATTGCGGTTTTAGTATTCCAAAATATATCATGTTTTAAATATTCTTTAATTTTAGTTTTAGTCATTTTACCATTACAATTAGTATGATACATACTCACTAATTTAGACATAAATTGATGACAATTATTTTTTTCATCAACTAATTCTTCATAAGTGCCAAACATTCCAGTTCGCAATTGATGAATAAGTAAATGAGAACTTGCTGTCATATAACGATTTTGTCCTGCCATAGATAATAAACTACCTGCACTAGCAACACAACCTTCAACAATAGTATTAATAGGTATTTTAGAATTTTTAATTTTATCATAACCAAAGAAACCAGCTAACAAATCTCCACCATTGGTAGTAATATGTAAATAAATAGGTTTTGGTGTAAAAGTGCCAAGATTAGATTCACTATTCATATTTTTCATTTTATAATTTAAAGTATCTATTTCAGTAGCAAGTTTATCAATGGTTTCTTTGGTAACATCAGTTTTAAAATAAATATGATTATGTGTTGTATAAACATCTACAGTAGTATCTTTACCAAATAATTTAGGAAATTTAAATGGTGTAGATGGTTCATCATCATCATCATCATTAGATGATGGGTTAAATCCTGGAATTCCTGGAACTATTTTTTTTATTGTTTGTTGAATAATAGTTTCTATATGTTTTTCAAGATGTGTATTATTTTTGTTATGTCTGTTTTTAGTGCTGTTTTTAGTGCTGTTTTTATTAGTATTTTTATTAATTAGTCTGTCAGAATAACGGTATGATGGAGAATACATTTTAATATCTATTATTAATAATAAAATTATAAAAAATAATATAGTCTTTTTATTGTATTACTTTATAATATGTATTTTTAAATTATAAAAAATATAAATTATTAATTTTATAAATAAAAATAATAATTTAATCAAATAAACTATATCGTCTATTTACAGGAGATAATGAACGGTCTTTATTTATTTTACTATTTTGATTATTATTATCATTATTATTATCATTATTATTATCATTGTTATTATCATTATCATTATCATTATTATCATTATCATTATTATTATTATTATTATTATTATTATTATTTTTATGACTATATTTTTTAGATTTATGTTGTTTATTAGGAGATTGTGGAGATAAAGATTTAGAGCGATTTTTATATTGCGAGTTGGTGCGTTTATTACCAGGATTAGTATCATTCATTTTCATTGGGTCAGCCATATATGTTTTTTCAATAAAATTAATTATAAATTGAAAATTTTCCCAAGTATAAAATATTTTATTTTGTATGTAATTTAATCTACATCTTTGTTCTGTAATAATGGGTTTAATTACATTAGATAAATCTTCTATAGTTTGAAATTCTTCTTGATTTTTAAAAAAATCTGATTTTAATATATTTGGTTTATCATATTTAATACAAAAACATTTAATTAATAAATTACTAATTATATTTAAAACATATCCTGGATAATTACTATCATAATATATAATAATTTCATCAGCAACATATTTTATTATTTTATTTATAACATAATGTAAAATAGTTGTTGCTTTAGATTTTTTAGTTTTAATATTAGTTGTAAATTTAATATTACTAGTATTAGATTTAGAATCACTAGATTGAGATTTAGTATCACTAGATTGAGAGTCTGTTGTTGTAGATATTATACTTTCGTGCAATTCATTTTGTATTTGTTGAAGTTCATTTGAATTATGTATTATAGTAGTATCAATGGTAGTTTCATTTTCATTTTTAATTTCATTCTCATTCTCATTCTCATTTTTAGTTTTATTTTCATTCTCATTTTCATTTACATTTTCAATAATTTCTATATCATCACAAAAATCAAGAGTAGCACGAATACGTTTTATTTTATAATTTAAATCTAATTTATTTTTTATAGATTTATCTTTATTATTAAAACATGAAAGAATATTTTTTAAATTCTTATTGTTATTTATATATTTATCCTTATTTGTATAATTGTTATAAAAGTTTGTATTACCAGTATTATGAATATTATTATTATTATTATTATTATTATTATTATTATTATTATTATTATTATTATTATTATTATTATTATTATTATTATTATTATTATTATTATTATTATTATTTGAAAAATCATTATTATCATTATTAAAAAATTCTTTATCAGTATTATTTACATTTTCATAGTTATATTTAGAATTCATTTTATGTTCTTCTTCTTTCATTGATTTATAAAAGTGTTTATTATTTGTAATTATTTCATCTAATTTAACAATAATTTCAGAGAATTTATTATCAAAATTATTATTTATAAGTGTTTCCGCATCATTTAAAATTGTATCATAACATTCTAGTTTTAACCCATAATAAATCATATAAGAATGTTTAAACGCATTTGTAATTATATTAATAATATTTTCTTTATTGGTAATTATTAAATTTAATATTTCACATTCTGGTATTTTAAATCTAATTAATCTTTCAAAATTAGTATCTTTTAGTATAAAATGAAAATCATTAGTATCATCAATTATTTTATTATATATTCTTGTAGTATAATCAGTAATTTTATTATAAATTTTTAAATTACAGTGTAATATTTTATGATATTGTATAGATATAAAACATAATTTATTAATATTGTCATATTCATCTTTAAAAATAATATGTTTAATGTTTTTATAACATCCAATAATAATATCTCTAAATATTTTATAATTATTATATACTAGATTTATGTTAAAATAATTATAAAATAATTGATTTATTAAATCTTGTGATATAAAATTTAATTTTATAATATCATTATATGTTTTTATTAAATTTTGGTCTTTATTATAAGTTGATTCAATGTTATATTGTTTTTTTTCTAAACCAATTAATTGTGCTTCTAAATAATTATTAAGTTTTCCATAAATTTTAATTTCTTTTTCTTTCCTTTCTTTTTCATGTTTCTCATTTTCTATATTATTAATGTTATTTTTGTCATAATTGTAGTCATTATTAATATTTAATGTTTCTTGTTTAATAATATTAATAAGATGCCAAAATCCTTGTCTATAAACAAAAACGTTAGCACCATTAATACAATCTGGTTTTTTATAAATATCAATAAATTTAATAGATATATTTAAACTTACAGAATCATTAGTTGTAGATGATGACCCTAATGATAAACCATAACTTTGTGCTTTTAAAAAAAGTTTTTTTTCTAATTGATTCGTGCGATTTATTATAATTTTAGTATTATAAAGTTCTATTAAATTTAAGCATCTAGCATCTATTAAAAATTTTAAATCTATATCAGAATGAAATTCTTCTTTAGAAATAAAAAAATCATTTTCATTTTCAACAAGTTCAGTAATATAATATTTATTTAAATTTAAGTTATGTTGATAATTAGAATATTTAAACATTAAATCTACTTTATTATTTTGTGTATGTTGTTCAATACTTGACCCACCAACAGAACCGCCACCAGGAATACTAAAATCAACATTAATCGTAGATTTATTATCTTGACTAGAATCATATTTAATTTTAATTTCTTCAGCACCTAATTTCTCAGCAATTTGGCAAAATGTGCGTAATTTATATTCCATTTTTTTTATTAAATAATTATCAAAAGACATAAATAATTCTTCTTGGGCAAATGAAATTTTTTTATAAAGTGTATTAGGTTCAATGACGTGTTCTAAAAAATAAATCATTTTTAATTTTTTAATTTTATTTTCTTTTGCTAATTCTTCTTTCTCCCCATCTGTTTTTAATTTTATATCATAATTAAACATATCAATACGATTTAATATTTCTTGTTTATCATAGTAATGTAAATAAACCACATTGTATTTATTAAAATACTTTAATAAATTATTACTACTAAAAAATCTTAAATATTTGTATTTTACAAATTTATAGGTTAAAAATATAACATATTCAGAGTGTAATAATTTTTGTATATTTTTATTATAGTAAGCATCTGTCCCTTTACAATCTTCATCTTTAATTTCATTTTTTTTTTTGTTTTGTTTTTTATTTAGAGTGAATTTCATTTTTATACTTTATATAAAGTATATTACTTATTATATATGAATATATTATTAATATAGTATGAATAGAGTATAAATAGAGTATGAATAGAATATATATTAAATATAATAATTTATTTAATATATTATTATAGTTTAAAAACCATAGTTTGTAATTGTTTTATCTAAATCACTATATGACATTCTTTGTTTTCCTAGTCTTTCACTAAAACAATACCAATTTGTAATAGGTTGTAATAATTTCCATATTTGGTCTAATGAATAAATCCAATGATGTCTAGTAGAATCTAATAATGGTAAAGTCCAATTATATAAATCAATCATTATATCATACATAGTTTCATTAATAATATAACCTGATGTTGTTTGTGCTTCTAGAACATTATTTAAAAATGTATGTTTATCATTTGTTTTAAATTTAATTAAATTATAACTTAACATACATATATCAAAATTAATATTTGAGTTAAATAGTAAGTCTATTTGTTCTTCAAATGTATCTTTAGAAACTGTAAATGTAAAATCATCTTCTAGAATTAATATATTTTTATAATTATTTTGTTTAGCCATTTTAATAATTTCTAAATGAGATTGTGTACATCCAATAATACCATAATCTGGTCTGCTAATAGCATTAAATCTTTCATATTTAATATTAAACTTATCTAATTCAGTCTCTATTTCTTCTTTTCTATCTGTTCTTGATTCTAAATTTACATAAATAACTTTATCAACATATTTATTTATAAGACTTTCAGTTTTATGAATAATAGTTTCACTTTTATTCATAATATTATCTTCTAAAGTAAAATTAAAATTAAAATAGTGGTGAGGTAGTGTTAAAATACTATTATTATGGTCTGCTTGATAACTATTTATTGTCCAACCACACTTTAATTCTAGCCACGACCACATATTAACTTCCCAAGCAATACTATTTTTATTTGTATGTTTTATAAAATGAGGTAATTCTGTTAACATTAAAAAATACATATGTTCCAATCCTGATTTATTACCTATAAAAAAACCACCACAAAATCTCCATACTATATGTGATGTTAAAATATTAAAATAGGTTTGTGATTTTTCTTTAGAAAAACAAGTAGGAAATAATAGAAAATTATTATCATTACTTAAATTATTATCAATAGTAAAAGATGAGATAGAATAATTATATAATTGTTTTAATATAGTTTCTGTATCAGTTAAAATATGACATATACTAAAATCAATCCAGGCAAAATAATCTGTATTAAAAGGATTACTTATGAGTGTTTTATAAACAAATTCACTTTTTGCATTTTGTAAAATCATATAATTTAATGTATCCTTTTCAATATTACGATTTGTCGGTAAAGTTGGATTTAATTCTTTAATTAGTTTATAGGTTTCTAAGTCTTCTAAATTTATAATCGGCATTAATTTAACATTTACAAATTCATTTTCAAGTTCTTTTCCAATGTTTTCATAAGTAGATGAAACATAAAGACATATAGCAATACCACTTTTAGCAAGAGTTTTAAAATGTTTAATTCTTACTTCTGGTGATTTATCTTTGCTACGGTCTTCATTTAAATTAATAAATGCTGTTGTAAAAGTAAGAGTTGGTTCCGGCATACTTTATTAGTTTGATAAAGTAATAAATTTATTTATTATTAATAAAAATAGTTATAGGTTTAATTTTAATAGTTTATATTTTATATAATAAGTTAAACATTTTTAAGTTTAATATTTTTATAATTAAACTAGTTAATATATAAATAAAATTCTTTTAATAAAATTATAAACAAGAAAATAATAAAATAATAAATTATAAATTATAAATTAGAAAAAATGGTTGTATTAGTATGTTGTATTACGTTATTTATTACTTTTATAGCAATATTTTTATTATTAACTTATTATTTTATAAAAAAAAGAACAGTATGGAATGAATTATTTAATCTAAATACAATTATTGAAACAGTTATGGAATTAGTTGTGTGTCCAGAACATTTTATAATATATATACCTGGAATAGTATTAGAAACAACAGAATGTATTAAGAAAACACAAATAAATAATGACACAAAATTAAAAATAAAAACAGTATTAACTAAAGTAAATCAATGTATAAACAAAATGGAATTAATTGATTATAATAATGACAATGATAATAATAATAATGATAATGATATTGATAATGATAATATTAAAATTATAAAATGGGTATTACAAGGAACAATGATACATTATAATACAATGTATAGAGAAACTGGTAAATTTTTTAATAAAGTCTCTGGAAGTTATACATTATTAAATAAAAATTCAGAAAATAAAAATAATGATAAT
>Ga0213861_10004763_pt1 | contig 11001 bp, 9 predicted proteins | sample PICome_4_FD_160110 | JGI IMG/M metagenome (GOLD analysis project Ga0213861, IMG submission 160110) | Coastal seawater microbial communities near Pivers Island, North Carolina, United States - PICO131 | ecosystem: Environmental > Aquatic > Marine > Coastal | place: USA: North Carolina | collected...
CTGTAATAGTAGAACCCTTTAAGCACGAGGAATTTACCGCCAGTCGCGGTGATGGCGCCAAACTTAATGGCCGCCGCATTCGTGTCTCGGGTCGTGCCAGTGAAGCCGGTGCACTCTACGCCACAGGCATTCCCTTCAGTTCGCCCTCCTTCGATTATATGGACGGTTACCTAAAGTCGATGCACGAGTTTGCCACCAACTCATCCGGTGTTCGCCGTATGGGTGCAGCAGCGCTGGACCTGGCCTATGTTGCAGCCGGGCGCATGGATGCTTACTGGGAAATGTATCTTAAGCCTTGGGATATAGCGGCTGGTGCACTTTTGGTTCGCGAAGCTGGCGGCATGGTGAGTGATTTCCAAGGTGGTGAAAAGTTCTTGGAAACTGGACACATAGTTGCTTGCACCCCCAAGCTGGTTAAGCCAACTCTGACGGTGATTTCCAAGCATCTTGGTAACGTAAAATAGAGCGAAAAAAGCCTGGCTAGGTCTAGCTAGGCTTACTTATCAACTAAAGAGCACGGCGCTGCGTTCAAACAACCAGTAAGCGCTGCACACTCCAATACTGTATATCACCACCTGCGTCAGTCGATCCTGTCGGCTGGCTCCAGTAACGATCAAGCGCCTAACAATTAAGGCAACAATCGACACCATCAAAATAAAGGCCAGCTGACCCAGCTCAACGCCAATATTGAAAAATAACAGCGCCTGAACTTTCATCGCCGATGGCAGACCTAATTCCTGCAACACCACCGCAAAACCAAAGCCATGCAATAGACCAAATACCGCCGAGACACTCACCGGGTAACGCCAGGTAAAGCTGTCTTTAGCGCCCCCAGCGCGATGTTTAACAATCTCTACCGCCAGCAGTAAAATACTCAGGGCAATCAACAGCTCCACCAACTCCGTCGGCAGACGAAAAATATCCAGGGTAGCCAGACTCAAAGTAATAGAGTGGGCCACAGTAAACCCGGTGACGGTGAGCACCAGACGTTTGAAGCTCCCGGCAATCATCATCAGACAGAGCACAAATAGCAGGTGGTCTGTACCGATTAGAATATGTTCGATACCAGCCACGGTGTACTGCTTGGCCACTGCAGAAGGAGAAGTCACTAAAGTCAGGGTCACCAGAGTTTCTTCGGGTCCGGAAAACACCTGTACCGGATCGCCCGACAAAGGTTTGAAAACGATTAATGAGGTCAGCGCTGGATTGCTATTGGGATAAATTAACTCAATCTGATAGTCGGCCTGGGTATTACTATCACAGCGATATAGCTTGCGGCCAACCAGCCCAGCGGGCTTGCCCCCAAGAGCACCATTGTGGAGACGGCAATTGCTCTGTCGCAGTTCAATGGCAGGCTCCTGGCCCTGGGACATCACCGGTGGAATTTTCCACTTCAGCACATATTCAGAGTCACTCATCTGGGTGACTTCAACATAGACCGGGCGTGCTTCGTCAGCCTGCAGTGTTGCACTTAGCGAGAGAAGGCTGACCAATAATAATGGAAGTAACCTAGCGATCATTACTCGCCGCTCCGATCACTTATTTTGTACTTGGCCATCAACTTATTAATCGCCTCGCGCTTGACCTGCTGCTGTTGCTGGCGCTGAGCATCAGCAAAAACATTGGCGGCAATTTCTTCAAGCGGCGGGATATAGGCTGGAGTATTTTTCACCAACAACACCAGATGCCAACCATAGGTTGACTGCACTGGCCCCTGCCACTTATCACTAGTTGAAAAAGTAAATAACTGCTGCTCGAACTGATCACCAAAATGGCTGCCAATTTCGTCATCGTCGCGATTGACGTAGTTGCGGTTGTAGAGAAAGCGCTCGCCGTAACGGGGAGCATTCTCAAATGGCACAGTCTCGGCATTGAGGGTTTGTTGAAGCTCAGCGGCAATGGCTTGCGCCTGTCCAACACCATGGCGCTCACTAGAGACAAATACATGGGTGAAGGTTGCCGACGCCGGCTTTTTATACTGTTCCCGGCGCTCAGTGTAATAGTCGCGCAGATCATCTTCGGTTATGGCTTCAGCCTCGTCGTAAAAGCCCTGGGCCAGATAATCCATTTTTTGGATCAGACGACGGCGAATAATTTGGTCGTTTTTATCCAGATTGAGTTCCATGGCGTCACGGAACAGCGCCTCTTCTCGAGCATAGTCATCGACTAAACGCTGACGGTCTTCGGCGCTAAGCGCATCAAGCGCCTGCTGGGCTTCTTCTGGCTTAAAAGTCTTGGCTCGCAACTGCATAAACTGCAGCAGCACGTCATTATCAACCTCTATATGATATTGGTCGTAGGCGTAGTCATCGGCATTTATTAACCGCTCACCGAGCAGCAGCAACAGCGCAATAACGAGAAATTGGAATAGCGGTTCTTTGAATAAGCTAGGCATGGCTACTGTTTGCAAACCTCTGGGAGACAATTAATTAAAAGACAGTTAATAGATACGTGGCAATCGCTCTTTACCTCCAGGATTGCACCGCGCTAGTTGCTCGATAAGACTAAGCTAAACGTCAGAAACTGCCAGCCCAATTAGGGCTGGTACCAAATCGGTGAAGTATAGGCGCGCTCTTGAATAGTACTGGGTCCTTTCGGCGGCTTATCTAGCCCCAGGGCGCGAGCATCGAATAGAGCATTGCGCGGTGTTGGGATCTGCAATATGCGCGCGTAGTAAAACGCTGAGTGCTGCGGGTCAAAATCTGGATCCATCCATTTCACGGCAAACTCAGCCTGCCCAACACTGTTGCTGTAACGGCCTGATTGCAAATCGACGGTATTGCCCACGGCTGGCAAGCGTCCATCGCTATCCAACTGACGGTCACCAGACCAGGCGACATTATAGACCTGCTCATGCTCAACACCGCTGGCATCGACCCAGCCCTTAACAATCTGTGCGCGATCAAGATTGGCTTCCAGTGGATCTTTTACCGCGCGCAATAAGAAGCTCGGTGCTTGATGAAACTCGTCAGTGGCCGTTAAATCGCCACCCATAGGCACGCCATTGCTATAGCCAATGGCGGCAAAATCGTCCGCTTCGACGGCACCTTCGGGAAAACTCCAACCGGCAAATAACTGTACACGCATGCGCGGCCCGCTGGTGGCATAGACCTCTTTGCGTTTAAACGCAGCGTAGATCGCTTCACGAGTATTTTCGGGAGCCCAGACGGCGGCGATACCAGAGGCCGACATACTCCAGCCATCGCGAGTCTCAGGCTTGTCGCCGGGACGGGACTTGGTTTCGGGGGTCGAATCCTTAGCCATCTTGCCCCAGAAATTATTCTCCTCGGATGACGACAACCCCGAGTGAGCATCCGTTGAACCTATCAGGCCAAACTTATAAGGGTTGGCGCCCACTTTTTGCTCGATGGACAGACCTCTCTTTAGAGCCGGACGAATATAGTCAGCGGCACTGGCGACATAATCCACAACGCCATTTTGAATGTAGTGCTCATATGTCTCGAAGTCGGCAAATTCGTCTTCTGGCGAGAGTTTGCTGGTAGTTTCGCTATCACCTTTGATCTGGGTGATTTCAACTACCGGCTCCCAAGCCATGCGACGAGTGGCGTAGTCGGCGGTAATTTCTTCGCCGCGCAAGGTGGTTGTGTCAAACATATAGCCTTTGGAGATATTCGAGTTGTGGGGAATGGCTAAGAAGCGCGCACCGGTGCGCTCTTGCGTCTCGCCCAACCATTTCCACAGGTCTTCTGGATACTGACTCTGATCAGAGCCAAAGGGCAGATATTGATTGCTCTTCTCGGCTCCATCTGGACTGATCACGATACGGTGTAAGTTGGCGCCGGTGGGAATTGAGCTCCACTCCCAACCGACCAGACTGGTAAATGTACCGGGATCATTGTGACGCTCGGCAGTGTCGACAATGTCATTCCATGCCGCCGAACTCACTGGCGTAGTATCACCAAAAATAGCCACCTGGGCTATATTATTGCTGGGGTCTATCACTGGGTCACCATGACCCTCCCCACGCGCTGGCCGCGGCAAAAAGCGCCCAAAGAATGCCATTCCAGTGTCGGCATCAATGGCGTCATTCATTTGGGACATCGCATACCAACGTTTCACGCTCGCCCACAGTCCCAGCTCACCAAATAGATCACTGTCATTGCGCACCGCTTTCATCACACCGAGCATTTCAGCATGATCACTGACCACAAGGAAATCCAATGGCGTTTGAATCTGCACTCGTGCGCGATTATAGGGATGAATAACCGGCTGCCCCTTAGCCCAGCGATAGGCAGTGTCTGGATCAGCGCTGTGATTATTATTTAGAAAGGCGTCAAAAGAATAAGACGTATGTAGGTGAGTATCACCAAAATAGACCTGAGTCGGGACTGATTTACCCTCCGCCACAGACAGGCTGGCGGCAGTCAAAAGTAGTGTTGAGAGAAGCAGTTTGTGGGCAGCCATAATTAACTCTCCACCTTATCAGTGACGAGTTTACGGCGCGCCGCTTCGAGAATCACCAGAGCGATAATTTCCACCACTGTCGAGCGGATCGCCGGTTCTGACAGGCCATCAAGTAGGATATGAACCGTGCGCCCAAACAGCACCGCGAGCATAAATACCACCGGCACAGCCAACCAGGCACTTTTACCCGGACGCGAGCCAGCCAATGTAAAAACCGCCAGGGTTAGAAATAGGCCGCCGAGATCACCGCGCAGGGTTCCCATACCGTCAATACGGCTGGCCACCACAGAGAACTGAGCCTCCATTGCTTCCGGCGCGAATATAAATCCTGCAGCGCCGAGCAACATGCTGACACCAATAAGTACTACTGCTGAACGCAGACCCTTTTCCATTTCGTGACTCTCTTTATTCAATTATTGTTATTATTTTTGCCGCGGTTTTTGGAGCGATTTAACCAAGAAGTGTAAGGTACTCCCTATTATTCTCTGTGTCATTTTTGTGACCTTAGAGTATTTAATGTCACAGCCGCCGAGCTGCGGTAGAGTGTCAAAAAAATCAACTCATCACTAGCCATACAAGCACATACCCATGCATACATTTTCAAGAACCACAGGTATCTCGGTGGTGGTTGCCAATATGATTGGCACCGGCGTATTCACCAGCCTCGGCTTTCAGCTTTTGGGCATCCAATCGTTTTTTGTACTGATGGCGCTCTGGCTTATCGGTGGCCTGACCGCACTCTGTGGCGCACTGACCTATGCTGAGCTCGGCGCCAACCTGCCCCGCTCCGGCGGTGAATACAATTTTCTATCGCGGCTTTATCACCCTGCTGCTGGATTCATCTCCGGCTGGGTTTCTGCTACTGTCGGCTTTGCCGCACCAGTAGCCCTAGCAGCCATGACCTTTGGCGCCTATCTATCCGCAGTGTTTCCAAATATTTCAGCGCGCTGGTCGGCGGTCGCACTGGTACTGATATTAACTCTACTGCACTGCCGCTCGCGGCAAACCAGCAGTGCAGTGCAACAGCTATTTACCGCCCTCAAAGTGCTATTAATCCTACTGTTCTGTGCAACGATTTTTATCTGGGGCGGCACACCACAACCTATAAGCTTCGCTCCACAAAGTGGTGACAGCACAATGCTATTTAGCGGCGCCTTTGCCGTGGCTTTGATTTACGTCAACTATGCTTACACCGGCTGGAACGCTGTCACCTATGTCACCAGCGAGTTAGACGATCCACAGCGCAATCTGCCCATAGTGCTACTTGTCGGCACTGGCTTGGTGATGATGCTCTATCTGTTATTAAACTTTACCTTTTTGAGTGCGGCACCCATCGCCATCCTTGAGGGTAAGCTAGAAGTCGGAGTGATTGTCGCCGACCACGCCCTCGGCGACAGTGCAGGCAAAGCCATGGGCCTGGTCCTAGCACTGCTATTGATCTCCACAGTGAGTGCCATGACCATGGCAGGCCCGCGAGTGCTTCAGGTGATAGGAGAAGACTTCCGGTTATTTTCAATGCTCTCGCGCAGTAATTCTCACGGCGTGCCCATGACGGCAATTTTCTTTCAGGGTCTGTTGGCAGTGATATTTATCCTCAGTGCCACCTTTGAATCCGTGCTGATCTTCTCCAGCTTTGTACTGGGGCTCAATACTCTTTTTGCGGTGCTTGGAGTGTTTGTGCTGCGCTGGAAAAAACTCAGCATTGACGGGGCCTATAAAACCTTTGGCTACCCTTTTGCACCGCTGATCTATCTCAGCGTAACGGTCTGGACACTAACCTATGTGCTTATTTCCAGACCCATTGAAGGCGGAATTGGCATAACCATGATTGCCGTTGGCGGCCTGCTATACAAACTATCGGCGAATAAACAGTAATTTTTTTTGCAGCCATGCTTGGCTAGTCTACACTCCAAGGATGACTAATCCAGACTACCAACGCATCGCTGAAGCAATCAGGTTTATTGCGACCAAACACAACCAGCAGCCAAGCCTCGACGAGATTGCCGAGCATCTCGACACTAGCGCCTTTGAAATTAAACGCCTGTTCACACGCTGGAGCCAGGTTACACCCAAGACCTACCTGCAGACCATCAATCCCCGGCGCGGCGAAAAACTGCTCGCCTCGGCCAAGCCTCTGCCCGAGATTAAAAGTCAGTCTGGTTTAATTGGCGGCATGACCACCTTTGGCCATAAGGTTCAGATAGAGGGGTGGCTGCCGAGTTTTTATAAGAGCGGCCCAGGCTACGATTTGACTATTGAATACAGTGTCCACGACAGCCCCTTTGGGGAGATGTTTGTGGCTGAGACACCGAGGGGGATTTGCAAGGTTTCGTTTAGTAGCGGACTGCCACTAATCGCCTTTGTGAGCAATCTGCAACGACTGTTACCTGAAGCGAAGCTGGTGCGTAAAGAGCCAAAACCCATAGAAATTTTTCAATCAATTTTTTCTCGCGACAAGCCCATCGACAAAACATTGAATCTGCATCTGTTTGCCCTGCCTACCCATATTAATGTATGGCGCGCGCTACTGACGACAGAGCCAGGAAAACTTACCCATCACAAGGCGATTGCTGAAGCCGTGGGTCGACGTAAATCCACCTTTGCCACCCTCAACGCTATAAACAGCAATCCCATTGCTTTATTTATCCCAAGTCACAGGGCAATAGACCCAGATGGCCAAGCAGGAGATTACCGTTGGGGGCTCACACGCAAGCATGCAATACATGCCTGGGAGTGCGCTAATCTCAACGTTTAACCAGGTCTAATCTTCAAGTGCCAACAGCTCACAAAGTGCCAACAGCTCATAAAAGGCCGACAGATGATAGAGAACCTGCGGCTTACAAAGAGCCTTCAGCGTGTTAAGGAGCCTTCAGCGCGATAAAGAGCCTTCAGCGCGATAAAAAGCCTTCAGCGTGATAAAAAGCCTTCAGCACGATAAAGAGCCTTCAGCGCTACAAAAGCCAGTCACCTAACGACTAATACCTTTAATTTCAAGAAAATCATCAAAGCCAAACTCGCCCCACTCGCGGCCATTTCCAGACTGCTTATAACCACCAAATGGCGCTGTATAATTCTGCTGTGCTCTGTTCACGCTGATCATGCCAGCTCGCAACTGACCTGCAACACGCTTGGCGCGTTCGTCGTCACCGGTACTTAAATAGGCGGCCAGACCATAGGCCGTGTCATTGGCAATTGCAATTGCCTCGGCTTCGCCGTCAAAGGGAATCATGGTCAACACTGGACCGAAAATTTCTTCCCGGGCTATGGCCATTTGATTATTTACTCCGGCAAATACCGTAGGCTTAACAAAATAGCCTGTTTCAAAACCCTCAGGCTTACCAAGCCCGCCAGCAATTAACTGGGCGCCTTCCTCTATGCCTTTGGCAATCAAACCCTGGACCTTATCAAACTGCACACGACTGGATAGCGGGCCTATGTGCTCGCCTTTTTTGGTGGGCTGATCAACGGGAATTTGCTCGGCGACCTGACGGGCAATTTCTACCGCCTGATCGTACACCGAGGCCTCAACCAACATTCTTGAGGGAGCATTACAAGACTGTCCGGTGTTGCTCATCATATTGAGAACACCGCCACTGACCGCAGACTCCAGGTCAGCATCGGCAAAGATAATATTCGGCGATTTACCCCCCAGTTCTTGAGTGACACGCTTGACCGTTTCGGCTGCGGCTTTGGCAACCAATATCCCAGCGCGAGTGGAGCCGGTAAAGGAGACCATATCCACATCCCGGTGACTGGCAATAACTGCCCCTACACCTGGCCCATCGCCATTGACCATATTGTAAACACCGGCTGGGAAACCAGCCTCATCCATCATCTCGGTGAATAAATATCCGGAAAGCGGTGCAATTTCACTAGGCTTTAACACCATGGTGCAGCCTGTTGCCAGGGCTGGGGCAACCTTGCAGCTGATCTGATTGATCGGCCAGTTCCAGGGGGTAATAAAGCCACAGACACCGATCGGCTCTTTAACTACCAGAGTGCTGCCAACCTGACGTTCAAACTCAAAGGTTTTGAGTGCCTCCAGTGCTGCGGAGATATGTCCGCGACCACAGTCTGCCTGAGCTGCGGTGGCAAAGGAGATCGGTGCGCCCATCTCCATGGAGATGGTAGCTGCCATTTCGTCGTAGCGTCCCATATAGACTTCAAGGAGCTTTTCCATCAAGGCGATGCGCTGCTCAACACTGTATTGAGAGTAAATCGGAAAGGCGGCCTTGGCAGCAGCTACAGCTAGGTCCACATCGCCCGCCGCACCGAGGGAAATAATAGCCACAGATTCTTCTGTGGCAGGGTTTTCAACGGCCAGATCATGTGCCTGCAACGGCTCAACCCATTGGCCATTGATATAAAATTTGCGTAGATCTTTCATCGTATACCTCTCTCTTTATAACGGGCGTAATTTAATCACTTGAAGCTTAAAGGGCAGCAGCGCAGACACCTATACCCACTTGAGGTACGGAGATCACTCGACTATGAAGGCCATCAGCGATTCCAAGGTTTGCGGACCAATTAAACGTTTAACCAATTCGCCATCACTATTTATTATCAGTGTCTCGGGCAGCACCTTGGGTCGCTCAAGATCCCATTTAGCGCGGGGGTCTACTGCCAGCGACGGGAACCGTATATCGATTTTCTGCAGCTGCTCGAGGAGCTTCGGGCCCTGCTCATATCAAAGTTGACCGCTAGAATAGTTAGCTGATCAGCGTGCTCAGCAGCCAGTTCATTGAGCTCCGGCACTTCTACTCGGCAGGGTTGGCACCATTCGGCCCAATAGTTAACCAGGGTATATTTGCCTTGATCATTATTGAAACTGTGACTACTGCCATCAATCAATTTGTAGCCACTGTCACCGCTGCAGCCAACCAAAATCAGGCTGACTAAAAATGCTTTCACTGTGGGGCCGTTTACCAAGAAACTTTTTGCCGAGAAATCTTTGAACATACACAATCGCCTTAATATAGAAGTCTAATTCTCATTTGAGTTGTCAGTATCCGCAGAATGGCTATTAGTGGCAAACAACTTTTGCAGGCTCAGGGTCATATTCTGCTCAGTCATCTGACTATTCTCACGCATCAACCTGTCATAGGTCTCCATCCAAGGATGGGCGTTGGCCAGCTTTTCACTAATCGCTCTATTCCCGCCGCTGAATCCCAGCCCCAGCCAGCCATTGATATCTGCCAGCCTGATAGTTTCCGCATCGCGAATCATCACATATTGACCACTGGCAGTTTTCTCTAAAATGCGCTGACTCAATAACATATTGCGCAGGCGTCGCCACTGCTCAACATCAAGACCCACAATACTCATGGAGCGGTCCGACAGGCTGCGACCCTTTTGCTGCCGACGCCAGCACTGCCACAAAATAATCAGCACGGCGAGGGCGTCCGGCAGTTCTGCGTCGCGGCCTTCATATTGAAAGGTCTCAAGACTGCGCACCAGTTCGGCGCCGAATAAAATCAGCACCCAGAGCAGATAAATCCAAATCAAAAACAACGGAATAACAGCGAATGCACCATAAACGTTGGTGTAAATGGAATTGGCGACCAACTGCCCAAATAACGCCTTGGCGGTCTCGAACAACAGTGTTGTGATCAGACCGCCAAACAGCGCATAGACCACTCTCACCTTGCAGTTGGGCACCGCCACATAAAGTAGGGTAAAAGCCAGCCAAGTCAGCAACCAGGGCAGATAACTAAACAGCAGCGCCACCACACCTAAGCTGTCGACCTCGGCCACCACCAGGCGCAGTGACATCAGATAGGTACTCATAATCATGCCCACGGCGAGCAATAGGGGCCCAAGACTCAAGATCGCCCAATAGACCAAAAATCCGGCCAAGCCTTTGCGCCCGCCAGTGGTGGCCCAGATATGATTAAAGGTTTTTTCGATATTACTCAACATCAACAGGGCAGTGACCAAGATAATCGCCACACCGGCGACACTAAGCTTGCGCGCCTGATTGGAAAACTCACTCAGGTACTGAGTAATCTCCTGACCACTGCTGGGCAAAAATTTGGAGAAGATAAATTCCTCCACCTGACCGCCGAGCTCCTGGAATGCAGGCACCAGGGAGAACATGCTGTACATCAGAGTCAGCATGGGCACCACCGCAAACAGACTCATATAGGTGAGTGCTGCGGCACTCTGAGGGCAGCCATCGCCGAGAAAGCGACGCACTGCATAGACCAGAAACTGACCACTGCTGACCAGTTGCTGGGGTATTCTGCCCGCAGTGATTAATAATTGATTGATCATGCCGTTAAACCTCTGATTCTGTTTAAATCCATTTGCCTCTACAATGGCGTACTCAATTCCACAACCTGAAACATAGACGATGCTGACTATTTATCACAATCCACGCTGCTCTAAATCGCGGCAAACTCTGAGCCTATTACAAGATCAGGGCCTAGAGCCAGAGATAGTACTCTACTTAGAAACCGCCCCTAGCCCTGAGACCATTACCCTACTGCTAAAAAAACTGGGCATAGGTGCGCGGCAACTGCTGCGTCGCGGTGAACAGGACTATAAAGATCAACGTCTAGCGGACGCCAGCCTCTC
>Ga0213861_10004769_pt1 | contig 10993 bp, 2 predicted proteins | sample PICome_4_FD_160110 | JGI IMG/M metagenome (GOLD analysis project Ga0213861, IMG submission 160110) | Coastal seawater microbial communities near Pivers Island, North Carolina, United States - PICO131 | ecosystem: Environmental > Aquatic > Marine > Coastal | place: USA: North Carolina | collected...
TGTAATTAAAGATAATAGAGGACAATGGGCTCATCCAGGAGAAATAACAGAAATAGGAAGTAATCAAATAACAATGCAAGGTGTACCTTATCCTGTTCTTGGAATATCAGACACAGGTGATACACAAATGATGTATCCAGAAGAAGAGTATGAATTTGATGGAGAGAAAGTTACAGAGTTTCCTATGGCTAAGAATGGAATTAGACAAGAACAAAAAAGTTTGGTTAATCTAGACCAATTAACTAATTTTACAAATTATAACACACCACAACCAGGAGGCTGGTTAGATAAATACTAATAATATGAAATCTGAATTTTTAAAAATAGCAGGAGTAAAAACTGAAAAAGAATTTTATAAAAAGTTTCCAAATGAGGAAACTTTTATGAAAAAGCATGGTAAAGCTGTAAAAAGTCTTATGGCTAAAAAAGCACAAGTAGGTACTATGATTCCTAATATACAATCAAATCAATCTAATCTTAAACCTATTAAGATAGGAGATGAGTTTTTGTATAATTCAGTAGCTGATTTAACTGGTGGTGATAGCTATGATGAGATGATGAAAAAGATGCAAAATCAAGCGATGATGCAATCACTTCAAAATAATAATAATCAGAATAAGAATGGTTTAGGTTCTCTCTCTTCTATAATTGAAGGAGGTATGGAATTGTTTGGAGATAATGCTAAATACGGTGGTGATTATAAAAAAGCTCAATTTGGACAAAAGGTTAATGATTTTTATAATTCATCTGGTGTTCAAGATTGGGGAATTCCTATAATTGGAGATGCTATAAATATATCTAATCAGTTCAAGGCTCAAAAAGATGATTTGAATCAGGCTAGGCAATCTAGAATGGTTTCTGAAGTGGCATTAAGAGCTGCAAACACTCAACCTGAAAGAATAGAACGTCAATATGTAAGACCTGAAGATATAGAAAATACAGGAGAAGAATTCTTTCCCATCTATGGTGTTGGTACAAATGTACTAGCTAAAGATGGAATAGAAGTTCAAAACACATATGCACCTAATACATTATATACTGATTTAGAATACACTCCATTAGTTAATGTAAACCAGCAAAAAGCTTTTGCTAATGGTGGATATTTAACACAAGCTAAAGGTGGATTTTCATATGGAGGTGGTGCAGCAGGTGGTTTAGGTTCAAAAGCTGGACAAATGTTTGGATTTGGAAATGATGCAGGTGGTCAAGCTGGAGGTAAAATTGGAGGAACTATTGGATCTGCTTTTGGTCCTATTGGTAGCGCAGTAGGTAGTTTTATTGGATCTGGTATTGGAGATCTTCTTGATAGAGATGATAGAAGAATTAGAATAGAAAATGAGAAAACTGAAAGACTTAATAAAGAACTTGCATATACTCAAGTAGCTCCAGCAATACAAGCAGGATATGCTTCACATGTACGTAACGGTGGGAATATAAATCCTCAGATAATTACTAAACTTGGAAACAATAAACTTTCTGAGTTATTAAAACCAGATCCTACAATGAACACACTTAGAAGTGGTGGAAATTTAAGAGGTAAATATGTTCCACCAAATCCATCTGCATTAGATACTATGGCTATGGGTGGAGATATTAAAACTTTATGGGGTGGTGATATTGAGACAGTTTCTTATAATCCTTATGCTGGAGGAGAAAGTATTGAGTTTAAAGGAAACTCACATGATTATCGTGATCCTAAAACAGGACAAACAGGAATAGGTGTAGCTTATGGAGAACAGTCTGTAGCAAATAACTCACCTGTTGTAGAAGTTGAGAATGAACCAGCACAAAAACTAAGAGATGGTGGAGGAGATGAAAACTTAGTTGTGTATGGTGATCTTAAAATTCCAGAAGAATATATTGGAGAAATTAACGATGCTAGAGCAAAAAATATGAAATTTAAAAACTATGTTAGCAATGTTCTTAATAAGGACGAAGCTAAGATTAATAAAAAGATGGAAAAGGCTGCAGATAAAGGACTTGAGTCTGACAACACTATATGGGGACAACTTGAGAGATCTACAGCTAATGCTATTATAGATGGTGGTGATAAAAAACTAGAATCAATTGCTGAAAAGAAAAATATACTTGCTGATTTGCAAAGTGCATTAAATGATACATTTGATGAATTTGCTATTAAAGGTAATGAATTTATTAATAAGAATAAGGTTGTTGAGGATCCAGAAAAAATAGAAACAGCTAAAGATGGTGCTAAAGTTGAAAAAGCACAATATGGTCTTGATGATATTTCTAAATTTGGAGAGGATATTGATTTAGGCACTATGAAAGAAATGTTTAAATTACCTAACACTGAAAAATGGGAAGCACCTGTTTTTTCTACAGCTATGCCAAGGAATCAAGATCCTTACAATATGAAAGATCTTTACAATATGCTTGAAACTAAAAATAATGGTATAGAAACTAAAAATAATGGTATAGATTCTAATTTAATAAATGCAGCTACATTAGCTATGCAGAACTTTTTACCAAGAAGAGAAAACGAAGCCCTTAATCCAAATGAATTACTTGGAGAACAATATGCAATGGCTACAAATCAAGTGCAACCAGTATATGCTCAAACATTTTCTCCTAGGTTATCTGTTCCTTTTGATGTTTCATATCAGGATAGAATGAATGAAATAATTTCTCAAAATAGAGCTATGTTAAGAAATCCTGCAATTCAAGGAAATCCTGCAGCACAAGCTTTGATGGGTGCACCAATGTATGAAGCAATAAATAAAGTAAAAGCAGAAGAATTTAGAGCTAATCAAGAAATGAGAAATAATGCATATCTACAAAATCTTGATGCTGTAAATAAATCAGATCTTGTAAATCTTGGAGTATATGATAAACAACAAGATAGACTAGCTGATGCTGCTTCTAAGACACGTACACAGAATATAGATATACTTAGTTCTATTTCTGATAAGTATGCTCAAAAGAGATTAGAAAATAGATTAGAAAGAGTTTATGAAAATATGTACCCTACTTTTGGATTTGATAGAAATTTTCAAACTCAAGTACAAAGAGGAACAAATTTTAATATTCCTGGATTAGGATCAGTTGGAAGATTTCCATGGCAAACACCAGGATTTAATCCAAATGCAAAAGAAGAAGAAGGAAAAGAAGGAAAGACTATAAAAAAGAATAATAAGAATAGTAATGTTCTAAAAACATTAAGAAATTTATAATTAAATTCGTTATAAAGAATTAACGTAATTCATTATATTTTCTTGTACAGTAAAATAAATCATATTACATTTGTTAAATTATGGCATCATATAAAGACCCTACAAATCTTAAGTTCAATCCTTATATACAACAACGTCCAGTTGAGGCGATGTTGAAAGTTGGTTTGTATAAACAAGAACGTTATGATCAAGGAGTACAAAAGATACAAGAGAGCATTGATAAAATTGCTGGTTTAGATCTTATTAGACCTCAAGATAAAGATTATTTACAATCAAAACTTAATCAATTAGGTAGTCAATTATCTATGGTTGCAGGTGGAGATTTTTCTAACTTCCAATTAGTTAATTCTGTAAATGGAATGACTAACCAAATAGTTAAAGATCCTAATGTAATTAATGCTGTATCTAATACTGCTAGATATAAAAAAGATTTAGAATCAATTAATAAATTTAAACAGGAAAATAAATGGGCTCCTTCTAATGAATATGCATTTAATAAAGAAGTTAATTCTTGGTATAATTCAAAAGAGAAAAATAGTTCATATAGTGCTAATATTTCTCCATATGTAGATACAACAAAAGAAGCTACAGAAATTATTAAAAACTTAGCTAAAGAATATACAGAAAATCCTGTTGCATTTGATAGAGATGAAAAAGGAAGAATGATTGCTAGAGATGTAATTACTAATCAAAAAATTGAAGGAATCACACCAGAAAGAATTCAAACAGCCTTAAAGACTGGATTAACTCCACAAGCTTGGAGACAACTTTCTATAGATGGTGATTATAAATATTCTAATATTTCTTCTGAAAAATTTATAGAAAGTGTAAACTCAAAATATAAAACAACATTTGATTATTATGACAAAGAAAGAGAATCACTAAAAACTTTAGCAAATTCTGCTCAAAGTATTAAAGAAAAACAAAGACTAGAATCTCAGATAAAAGAGATGGATAGATTAATTAATAATACTAGAGATGAATATAATAGCATATCTTCTGGATTTTCAAAAGGAATTACAGATGCAGCAAAGTCTCAAATATATACAATGGATTGGTTAGATAATATGTCTAAGGCATACTCTTATCAAAGTTCATCACAAAAAATAGAGGAAAGTCCTTACTTTTCAACAAGAATGAAAAAAGAACAACAGAAGTTGGATCAACTAAAATTTGCTGAAACACAAAGAAATAATTCATTTAATAATCAAATTGCATTAAGAAAACAACAACTAGCTGAACAAACACCAAAAGGATTTAGTGCTATAGGATTAAAAGTTGATAAAGATAAATCAGATGTTGATGTAGTTGCAGAAGTTGATGTAAAAATTCAAAAAGGAGCTGAAGAAGTTAATAGTGAAGTTGAAGCTTTCAAAAACAAATATAATTTAACAGATTCAGCATATAAAGTGTTTGCTTCACAATATAGTAAAAATCCAAATTTTATAAAAGGAAGACAACTTCAAGACTATATTAAAATTAAAAATTTAGAAGATGGTGTTAATAGATTAGAATCAGTTAAATTAAGAGCTGAACAAGAAGCAAATCAATTGTATCCAGATAGAATAGCTGATATAATACCAGAATCTAAAAAACGAATAAAATTTACTGATCCTAGAGGAACTGTTTATGATTATGATTATGTATCTGCCTCTAAATTATTTGATAAATTTCAAAAAAATTATGTAGGTAGTAAACGTTCTGAATATTCATCTAAACCTCGTCTTGCTTATTTAGATGATAAGGCTGCTAAAGAATTAAGCTATGGAGATTTAGAATTATATAAAATTTGGAAAAGTAAAAATGGTAGTGTTTATAATGACATATCATCTGTTAAAAGTAAAATTTTAGAATATGATAATTCTTTACAACAACAACGTACTAAATATCTTAGAGATTATTTAGAAGAATCATATATAGTTCCACAACAACAAGGGTATGCAATTAGTAAAGATCAATTAGATGATTTTTCAAGAAATTGGGTTTCTTCTCTTGCAGATATAGCAAACCAAGGAGGATTGTCAGGAACAGATGTAAGTGCTGAAGAAATAAATACAATGAATGCTAAGTTGGCTGGAGCAACTGTATATACAGATAGTGAAGGTAAATATAACGTTGTTCTTAAAGATAAAGATGGTACTTCTTTAGATATTCCTATATCAAAAGAAATATATGATAGTTTTGAAGGAAGATTTGAAGCATCTCCATCAGTAAAAGCATTTAATGAAACATATTTACCAAGTATGTTGTCTACACCAAGACCTATTAAATATGAGTTTAACAATGATCTTTATTCAAAATATATTAATAATTTAAAAAATAATGGAGTTGATATTAATTCATTATCAGGTGAACAAATAGAATCACTTCAAAAACAATTTACAATTCCTGTAAAATCTAAAGCAAATTATTATACAACTTCAACTGATGGTAATTATCAAACAAATAAAGAAAATGCTGGATTATCAGGTAAGCAACATTTTCCTAGTGTTCAATATTATACAATTTCTGGAAACGTTGTTAGTGATGAAGACCCATCAGGAAACACAGGACTTGGAATACAATTAAACATATTCAATCCAGTTACAGGAGAATGGATTGAAAATATAGATTATCCTGTACCTTATATACATAAAACTAGATTAGTTCCTACTCTCCAAACAATTTCTGATGTAGATATTTGGCAGATGCTAAATGATAGTAAGAAAAATCCACCTAGTTCAGAAATGAAAAAATTAGAAGAAGCATCTAAAAGACAAAAGTAATATGACAAAAGATAATTTACCAAAAGCTCAAGATGGTACATCCATTCCACTTTCATCAACTCCAAAGTTAGATGAAGGGTTTATGGAAAGAAAATATGGATCATATCCAGGACCTCGTTCTATTGAGCCTATTCCATATATTAATACTGGTAGTATTCCAAATGTAAGTAGTGGTAATCAACCTTCATCTTCATTAGCTAACTTATTAAATTTCTCTTCTGGAAAAGATGAATCAAAAGGAGGAAGAACTAGAAGACTTAGTGAATTTGCTGAAAATAGAAATGGTAGATATGATTTCTTTATGCCAGGAGAATTTGATAATGAAGATGCATATGGTCAGCAACAAAGCTTTGGATCTAAAATGGTAAATGGTGTAGGTAAAGGACTTTTACTTACAGGAACAACATTCTTACAATCAACTGTAGGACTTGTTAATGGAACTATGAAAGCTATTAATGATGGTAAATTTTCTTCATTTTATAACAATGATTTTAATAATAAGTTAGATGAAATAAATAAAGCTGCAGAAGATGCATTACCAAATTATTATACTGTAGGAGAAAGAGATGCTAATTGGTATAGTCCTAGCTATTGGATGACTGGAAACTTTTTATGGGATGGTGTTGTAAAAAACTTAGGATTTGCTGCAGGTGCATCTTTGTCTGGAGGTGTATACACACAAGCTTTAAAATCTCTTCCATACGCATCTAGATTATTTTCTGTTGGTAAAGCTTCAGAAACATTAGCTGCTACAGAAGCTGGTTTATTAGGAGCAAATAAAGTTGCTGATACTTATGGAAAAGTAAGAGCACTTTCTGATAAGTTTCTATCTAATTATAATACACTTAATCCTGCAGGAAGAATAGTTGTAGCTGGTTTGGCTACTACTGGTGAAGCAGGAATTGAAGCTTTACATAGTAGTAATGAATTTAGAAAAGAATTAATAGATGCACACATTGCTAAATTTGGAGTAGAACCTACTGGTTTAGTATTAGAAGAAATTAATGATGCTACAGAAGGAGCAGGAAATGCTACATTTTTTGCTAATGTTGGATTATTAACAGCTACAAACTATATTCAATTTCCAAAGATATTAGGAAGTACATATAAAGGTGAAAAAGGTATTATAGATGGATTAGTTAGAGAAGTTGATGATATTGTATTTGAGGGAGGAAAATATGTAAAACCTACATCTAAATATCCAAAGATTTCAGCACTTAATAAAATAAGACCATATACGTTTTCAACATCAGAAGCATTTGAAGAGGTTAGTCAATATTCTGCTACAGTAGCTACTCAAGATTACTACAATAAAAAAAGAAATGGCGAAGCAACAAGTTGGTTAGACTCTGCTGTTGTAGGTATTACAGAAGGTGCATTTAGTGAAGAAGGTGCAAAGAATGCTCTTATTGGAGGTATATCTGGTGCATTAATGCAAGGTAGAGGTAGATTTAGAAAAGATAGAGCTAAAAGAAAAAATACAGCTACTCTTGTTGAAACTTTAAATAATACTAAACTTTCTGATTTTACTAAAGAAACTATTGATGCTCTAAACAGAGGAACTGTATTGCAACAAGAAAGAGAACAATCTGTTAAAAATGGAGATGTTTTAAATAGTAAAGATTTAGAAGCTGATTATATAATTAACTATCTTACGCCTAGAATTAAATATGGTAGATATGATTTAGTAAAAGCTGACATAAAAGAGTATGGTAAGTTAGCAAGCACTGAAGAAGGATTTGCACAATTACAAGCTGAAGGTAAAGCTCTTCAAACAGATACAAGAGAAGCATACATAGAAAGACTTAATAAACTTGCTCAAACTGCTGATAATGTAAAATCTTTGTGGCAATCACTTAATTTACGTTACTCAGGACAAGTTGATGAAAATGGAAAACGTATTTATAGTAATGATATAATTAATAAAATGATATACACTGCTACCAAAGTAGCAGATTATGATCAACGTATACCAGAATTATCTGCACCATTAATAGCAATAGGTATAAATACAAAAGATGTAATTCAATCACTTATCAACGGTGATGTTGAAGCATTTAATGAAGCAGTTAATACTATTAAAAATTTAGATGTTATTAGTGAAAGAAAAGATCAACTAGGTGAACAATTAGATGATCTTTCTGAAATTTCATTAAGACGACAAGATTTTCTAAAAGCATATACTGATATAAAAGAAAATCCTAATAGATATAAAGAGGCTCCTATCAAAACAAAACAATCTGTAGAATCTACTAAAACTGTTAAAGTTAAAACAAAGAAGGGTGAAGTAGATATTGAAATAGGTACAGTTTATTTTGCTGGTAAAGGTATAGATTATTCCAAGGATCCAATCAACTCACCTGTGCCAATTTCCCAATTTATTGTAGAGGAGATAAATGAAGATGGTACTCTTAAAATAAGAAACACAGATACAGATATAGTTAAAGATATAAAAGTTGAAGAATTTGAAAATCTTAAAGTGGGTAAATATGATACACTTAAAGAAAATAAAACAGCCAACTATTTTTATAATCATAGAAATGATATTTTTGAATTTAACTTTGGTAAAAACTTTGGAGGAAAAAAACAAGGAAGACTTGAATATCAAGATGGTAAACTCTACTTTGTATACATAACACCAAAAGGTAAAGTATCAAAGAAAGAACTTAATAACTCTCATTTTATTATACAAGAAGGTTTTAATAAACCTATAATTTCTAAAGTGGGCAATGTAGAAAATGAACAACAAAAAGAATCTAGAGAATCATTTTTATCTCCAGAAGAAATTGCTATACAAAAAACTACACTTGCTAAAAATAGAGAATCACGCTTAGAGGTGCTTTCTCAACTTGGAGAAGAATCTAAAGAAAACTTATCTGAAATAGAAAAGAAATTATCAAAACAAAATGAAGAATTAGTTAAAATAAAAGAGGATCTTCAGAATATAGAGAAGATGAAAAAGGAAGGTCCTACTGGTGTTAAAATTAAACTTAATTTTTCTAAAGCTACTAGATCTTTTACACAAGCTTTAAATAAGCTTACTAAAATGCAATCTGATATTGAAACTGAAATAGAAAATCTTAATTCTCAGAAAGAAGAATTAGAAATGAATATTTCTTATTTTCAAGACTTTGCTAATCAAATAACTGAGATGCCTGAAGACAGTGGTGACTTTTTGAGAGAACTCAAAGATCAAGTTGCATTGCTAGTTGATAATGGTAAGAATTTGAACAATACACTTGCTGCAGCAAAACGAATGGTTAAGTCTGTTAATGCTGCAATTAAAACAGCAGCTGGGTTATTTAGAAAGACATTAAAGAGTACATATATTGTTGATGAAGATTATTCTCAATATTTAAGTGATTTATTAGATCAAGTTGTATCTGGTGAAAATGTAGAACTTACTTGGCCACTTTTAAAACAGGAGATGGCTAACTTTGCTTTAACAAGTGATTTATCTAGAGAAGCTACAGTAGATGAGCCAACTCTTTTGAAATCTATTGAAGAAGTAAAACAAATAGAAAAAGACTTAGCTGAATTAAGAGCTGAATATAAAGCTAGAAAAATTATTCTTGATAGATTTCAAAATATAATAAATGAATATAATGCTAAAAAAGAACAAGAAGAAAAAGTAACACAAAGATTTAATAAAATATCAAACACAGCATATAAAGGTCCATCTACTAATTCATTTGATACTAGGTATGAACCTGAATCTAAAAAGTCGAATGATATTATATATAGAGCTACAACAGAATTTTATGAAGGTAAACCTCATCAAATTAGATCTAATCAATTTGGATTAGATTTAGATAAATTTAAAAATAGAAATAGTATTCGTGGAATATTTATTACATCAAAAACACAAGATCAATTGTTACCAGGTGTAATAGAGTTAATGTTAGATAACGATCCTTCACTCATTGATAAATATAAAGACTCAATGATTGTAATGGTGATGGTAGATGAAAGTGGATTTGTTGTTGGAGTAGACGGTAAACCTATACCAGAAGGAAAAGATTTATTAGAAAATGCTATTTTTCAAGCAATGCCTGAGTCTGGTTTCAGAAATGGAAACATGTTTAGAGAAGATACATCTGAAGAAGTAAAAGATGCAATTAATAAACAATACAACAAAATAAGATCTGAAATACTTAGTCAAACTATATTAGGAGTTCCTCAAGAAATAGAAGCATCTTTTGGTGTTCCACAATTTGAAAAGGATGCTGCAGGTAATAAAATTTACACAACTAGAACTTCTGTACAGTCTGCAGGTTTAGTAAGTGAAAGTGATTTAAAAGAAGAATTAGTATTATTTATTCCTACAACCAATACTAATGTAAGTAAAGGAACTGTTACTTATACTACACCACTTGGTTCTGTATTTTTAGATTTACCAAATGGTAGACTGAAACTTAAAAATAGATTACATACAAAACAGGAAGCCACTGCTATTTTTGATTCTATATTACAACTTTCTAAAAACATAATTAATTCTGAAGAAGGAATTAGTAGTGATAGTTCTGTGCGTATTCTTGAGTTTTTAAAAGGTTTAACTTATTGGGGTATCCCTGCAAATAAAGTAGGTAATAATAGTGTATTTTTTAAAAATGTAAAACTTGAAGATAATTCAGCAATATCATTTAGTAAAAATATGTTAGTTATTGGATCTGAAGAAGTATCATTTGGATTTACACCTACTGAATTACAAGCATCTAAAGAATTAATTATATCTGAATTAGAAAAAATATATAATAATATAAATGCTTTTAAAGTAAATGATATAGGTAGATCGTTTGAACAAATAACATCTATATCACCAGATGGAGAAATACAATCTATCATTTGGCCAAATTATCAAAGTTATTTATTATCTGATAAAAAACCTAATGGTTCTAAAAGAGAAGATTTTGAACTTCCATTATTTACATTAATGAAACCTAAATTGGAAGGTGAGTTAAATAGAGAAGGTATATATTTTTATACAACAAATACAGTTGATAACTTTGAAATACCACAACCAAAATCACAACCTAG
>Ga0213861_10004772_pt1 | contig 10990 bp, 13 predicted proteins | sample PICome_4_FD_160110 | JGI IMG/M metagenome (GOLD analysis project Ga0213861, IMG submission 160110) | Coastal seawater microbial communities near Pivers Island, North Carolina, United States - PICO131 | ecosystem: Environmental > Aquatic > Marine > Coastal | place: USA: North Carolina...
TCCATCTGGTACTGCGTTAATGCTTGGTAAAGGAATTGCAGATGGAAAAAGTAAAAATTTATACAATTTAATTGGTAAAAAATTTTTAAATAAAAAATCTTTTCCTTATGGAAAAAAAATTAATTTTAATTCAATTAGAAAAGGTGAAATTATAGGTGAACACGAAGTGAAATTCTCAAGTGGGAAAGAAATAATTACATTAAACCATGAAGCTTTTGATAGAGCGCTTTACTCAGATGGAGCTCTAACTGCCTCTAAATGGTTAATGAAAAAGAAACCAGGTTTATATTCTATGAGAGATTTGCTTAACTTTTCATAATGAATGAAAAACAGAAAGCAAAAATTATCATTAACACTCTAAATAAAATTTATCCTAAAGCACCTGTTCCTCTTAAAAGTAAAAATACTTTTACACTATTAATTTCTGTACTTCTGTCAGCTCAATGTACAGATGTAAATGTTAATAATGTAACAAAAGATATATATCCAAAATACTTTAAACCGGAACACTTTGTAAAATTAGGAAGAAAAAAAATTGAAAAATTAATAAAAAAAATTGGTATTTTTAGAATTAAAGCAAAAAGTATTTATTTAATGTCAAAACAAGTTTTAGAAAAACATAAAGGAAAAGTACCCAAAACATTTGAAGAATTAGAAAATTTACCAGGTGTAGGCCATAAAACAGCTAGCGTGGTAATGTCTCAAGGTTTTGGATATCCAGCTTTTGCAGTTGATACTCATATTCATAGACTTGCACAACGATGGGGATTAACAAATGGAAAAAACGTAGTCCAAACTGAAAAAGATTTAAAACGAATATTTCCCAAAAAAACTTGGTCTAAGCTTCATTTACAAATAATTTTTTATGGAAGAGAATATTGTAAAGCGAGAGATTGTTATGGTTTAACATGTAAAATATGTACTACTTGCTACCCAAATAGAAAAAAACCTGTTATTACCCAAAAAGCGTAATATGAAAATTTTAGGGATAGGAAATGCAATAGTCGATGTCATTTGTAAAGTAAATGACAATTTTATTGAACAGAATAATCTTACAAAAAGTACAATGAAATTGTTTTTTGATGAAAACGAATTCAAACAATTATTGACTAATCTAAAAATTGAAAAAACTGTTTCTGGAGGGTCTGTTGCAAATTCCATGGTTGGATTGTCTCAACTTGGTGATGAGGTAGGTTTTATAGGAAAAGTGTCTGATGACGACTTTGGTAGTAAATACGAAGAAGGTCTAAAAAAAGAAAAAGTAGAATATTTTTACTCAAAAAAAAAGGAAGAGTTGCCAACAGGTACATGTTTAATATTGATTACTCCAGACTCAGAAAGGACAATGTGTACATTCCTTGGAACAGCAGGAAAAATTAATGAAAATGATGTTAGTTCTGATGCAATTAAAAAAAGTGAAATAATATTTTTAGAAGGTTATTTGTGGGATGAAGGAGAGCCTAAAAAAGCATTTGATAAAGCTATAAATAATGCAAATAAAGTTGCTATGTCGTTATCTGATCTATTTTGTGTAGATAGACATAAACCTCATTTTTTAGATTTAGTAAAAAATAAACTTGATATAACTTTTGCTAACGAACAAGAAATTACCTCATTAATAGAAGCAAAGAATTTCGATGAAGTTATAAACTTTTCAAAACAACTTGATAAATTAATAATTGTAACTAGAGGGGAAAAAGGTGCAGTTGCTGTTAATGGTGTTGAAGTTGTTGAATGTGATATAGAAAAAAATCTAAAAATTATTGATCTTACAGGTGCTGGTGATCTCTTTGCTGCTGGTTTTTTACATGGATACATTAATAAATTATCTATAAAGGAGTGTCTCGAAAAGGGTACTAAAATGTCATCTAAAGTAATACAGCAAATTGGTGCGAGACTTTAAACCTGGTTTTTTTTTCTTTTAAAACTTCCCTTACCTTTTTTAGGCTTAACTATTTTTGGCTTGTACTTTTTAGTAAATAGATCTTTAACCATTGGATTTTTTTTATTTGATTTGATAGCCATTTTTTTTACTAACAATTAATTCATTATCCTTAAAAGTATTCAAAATTTTTTTTCTCAATCGATAAATATGCGTCTCTACAGTATGAGTCTCAATGTCTGATTGATAGCTCCAAACATTCTTTTGTAATTCATCAATACTAACTGGATTGTTTGATTTAGATAAATATGTAATTGTATTAATTTCTTTTTCAGTCAACTTTAGCCTAACACTATTTATTATCATTTCTCTTGAATTTAAATCTATAGTGTAATTTTTTACCTTTACGTGAGATTGGTTATTAAATTGTAGTCTTAAGAATTCAATATTTATTTTTTCAACTAATTTAAAAATTTTAATTGGTGTATTTTCTAAAACAAATTGGTTTTCAATATCTGGATATTTTTTTTTTGATATAATTAAATAATTACTATAATTTTTTACACTGTCGTTTAAAGATTTTTCACTATCAACAAAACTGATCTTAAAATTTAAATCTAAACAAAGTTCATTAAGAATATGATATAATGATATAAATTTATATATTATTAAATTCTGTGTGCTCACAAGAAAGAGAATATGACAATTTTAGTAAAAAATAAACACACTCTTCAAATTGATGAATTCAAGTTTAAGTGTTGTATAGGGAAAAAAGGATCCACAAGAAGCAAAAGAGAGGGAGATAAAAAAACACCAAAAGGAACCTTCAAAATTGACAATCTTTATTTTAGGAAAGATCGTAAAAAAAAACCTTTAACACAACTAAAATGTATTGAAATCAAAAAGGAAATGGGTTGGTGTGATGATACACATTTTCCAAAAAAATATAATAAACTTTTTAAAATTGAAAAAAGAATTAAACATGAAAAATTAAATAGAAAAGATTATAAATATGATTTTTTAATTCCAATTAAGTACAACTTCAAAAAACCTATTACCGGTCTAGGAAGTTGTATTTTTATTCACTTAACAAAAGATTATAAACCTACAGCCGGATGTGTAGCTTTAAAGGAAAAAGATTTTTTGATTATGCTTAAATTAATTAAAAGAGATTCAAAAATAACAATTTTTTAAGATCTCTGACCAAAAATGCTTGAACCAATCCTCACATATGTTGAAAAATGTCTAGCAGCTAAAAGAAAATCAGAGGACATTCCCATACTTAATTCATCAAAATCTAGAGCTTTATTTAATTTATTCATTTCCTCAAAGTAAATATCTGGATCAATTTTTACTGGAGGAATACACATCAGACCAATTAAATCTAGACCAATTTCTTTGCAGTAAGAAACAAGTTGGCTAACATCGTTTTTGTTAACACCTGATTTTTGATTTTCATTACCAATATTAACTTGTAAGAAAATTTTAATTTTTTTATTGATTTTATTTTGTTCATCCGCAATTTTTTTTGCAAGTTTTTCACTATCAACTGAATGAATATAATCAAATATTTGAACTGCAAATTTTACTTTGTTTGTTTGTAATTTTCCAATCATATGTAATTTTACATGTGAATGTTTTTTTTTGATCTCTGTCCATTTTTCAGTCGCTTCCTGCACTTTATTTTCACCATAATCTATATGGCCATGTTCTATGAGCGGTAAGATCTTTTCGATTTTAAAAGTCTTTGATACCGCAACAATTTTAGGATTATTATTAATATTTAATTTATTAAGATAATCTTTAATATTATTATCGATGTCTATTAAATTTTTAACAGTATTATGCATATAAATATGATTAGAAAATATTACTTTATAAACAAATTTGATACAAATAATATAGATAAACTAGATAAACAAACTGCAATAGTTTATAGAAACTATTCTATAAAAATAGCAGACCAAACGCTTATTTTAAAAATAAAAAAATATTGTAAAAAAAAATCAATTGATTTTTATTTATCAAACAATGTTAGATTGGCAATTAAGCTAGATTTAGATGGTGCTTATATACCAGCTTTCAATAATAGTCTAAAACATCTGGCTTACTCTTATAAAAAGAATTTTAAATTAATTGGATCAGCACATAATCTTAAAGAAATTAAAATAAAAGAAAATCAAAATGTAAATAAAATTTTTTTGTCATCCTTATTTAAGAAGAATAAAAATTTTTTGGGAATAAACAAATTTAAATTGCTCTCTAGACTTACTAAGAAAGGTATTGTTGTACTTGGTGGAATCTCGAAAGAAAATAAAAAAAAACTTTCTCTTATAGGTCAATCTGAGTTTGCGGGAATATCTTATTTTGAATAAAAAAAAGGCCCCTTAAAAGGGGCCCCTTAATATTTTTAACTAGATTAAATTAGAATGCAAATGATGCACTTAATTTCCATCTTTCAGCTTCACCAGCTTGACCTGCAGTATTTCCAAGTCCAGTTGCTTCAATTTGTTGAGCTGTTAAAGTCATACCACCAGTTGTGTATGATACAGAAATTGAATCAAACTCTTCATCAGTTGTTTGACCTGAAGTTTCATGAGTCTCTTCACCATAACTTACTGATAAATCATCAGTTACTGTGTAAGAAAGTTTCCATGAAGTTTGCTCTTCGTCAGTACCGCTTGAGTCTGCATCAACATCATTTAATGAGTAAGCAGCTGTGAACGATCCCATCGCGTAAGATGCACCCATAGAAGTTATGTCAGCTTTTGAAGTGTTTATTCCTGATTCACCAGCACCGTAGTAAGCTGTTAATCCTTCAACACCTGTGTAAGTTAAACCAAAAGCAGAAGTAGATTCAGCAGTCAGTGAACCTCCACTGTATGAAACAGCAGCAGACATACCATCCATTATAGTTGGCAATGTGTAGTTGATTGATTTGCTGTTAGTAGCATCAGAAGCTAGTGGCGCTGCGTATGTAGAAGCATCATTAGTACCATGTGTAAATGACTGATCCCAAATATCTCCAGCAGCAGTAGTATCTAAAGCTGATTGAGCGTTTCCAGTACCATCACCAGCTACAGTTATAGATCCTAAAGTATCTGAGCTAATTGTAATTGAGTGAGAGTCAAAACCTGAAGCAACGTTATCACCGTGGTCAAGAACGAAAGATAAAGCTACGTTTAAGCCATTATCTAATTCACCACCACCTGTGAAAGTTAACTGGTTACCCATAGAGATGTTTTTACCACCGTCTGTACCAGCTCTGTTGTTCATGTGTACTGATGCATTACCATTAACTGACATTTCGCCAGCGTATACTGATGTTGCAACTAAAGACCCTGCTAATGCAGTAAGTCCTATTTTTTTAAAGTTGTTCATATTAATTACTCCTTAATGTTTAATGTTATTATTAATAATAAACGTGATATGTTTATCACTGGGAATATAGATTTATTTATAAAACCCCTCTAATCTCAAAAAAAATTAAAAGTGTTGCATTTTTACATCACTTTTATACAATTTGTACGTTATATATAGTAAAATTAAAAATTTATGCTGTATAAGCGGCAATATATGAAAACTAAATTATTTATATCTCATTTTTTAAAAATATCATTTTTTATCTTATTATCCGGACTTTTTTTAGGTGGTTGCAAAGGTATTCCAGGTGGAGATGCTAGAAAATTCTCAGATGATCCAAAATTAAGAGTTAAAAAAAATCTAGAAGAAGGTCGCGGGTTTAGGATAAACGATGCACTAGCATCACCTAAAGGAGGTGTTTTTGAATTTGCAAGCTCCAATGAATTATGGAGAGCATCTTTAGATGTGATTGATTTTATGCCACTTACATCTGTTAATTACAGTGGTGGTATTATCATTACAGATTGGTACTCAAATAAGAAAAGTCAAAATGAAAGTATAAAAGTTACAATTCGTTTTTTAACAAATGAAATAAGATCGGACTCTTTAGATATAAAAATTTTTACAAGAAATTGTAAAAAAACTTTATTAGACTGTAATTTTAGTGAGTCTAATCAAAATTTAGTAAGTGAACTAACCAAAGAAATATTAAAAAAAGCAACCATATATCAAAAAGAAAATCTTGAGAAAAAAAATAAATAATTTTTAAATACTTTTTAATAATAAATAATAATTAATTTTGTGGAAAGATATAATTTTAAAGAAATAGAGTCTAAATGGCAGAAAGTTTGGTTAGATCAAAAGAAATTTTCGACCAAAGTAGATAGAACTAAAAAAAAATTTTATTGCCTTGAAATGTTTCCTTACCCATCTGGTAAAATTCATATGGGTCATGTTAGAAATTATACTATTGGCGATGTACTGGCCAGATATAAATCTTTACAGGGTTTTAATGTACTTCACCCAATGGGATGGGACTCTTTTGGAATGCCAGCTGAAAATGCTGCAAGACAAAATAAATTAGATCCAAAGACATGGACTGAAAAAAATATTTCAATAATGAAATCTCAATTAAAAAAACTTGGTTTATCTATTGATTGGGACAAAGAAATTTCAACTTGTTCCGCAGATTATTATAAACATCAACAAGAATTTTTTTTAGAGCTTTATGACAAAGGTTTAGTTTATAGAAAGGAAAGTTATGTAAATTGGGATCCTATAGACAATACAGTTTTAGCTAATGAGCAAGTAATAGATGGTAAAGGATGGCGTTCAGGTGCAATAGTTGAAAGAAAAAAACTTAACCAATGGTTTTTTAAAATTACTAAATTTTCTAAAGAACTCCTAGAAAGCTTAGATGGTCTTAAAAATTGGCCAAATAAAGTTAAAGTAATGCAAAAAAATTGGATAGGAAGATCTTACGGCTGCGAAATTAAATTTAAAATTCAGTCAGAAAAAAAAATAAAAGAGATTGAATGTTATACTACTAGACCAGATACTTTATTTGGTATGTCATTTTTAGCAGTTTCAGTGGATCATCCAATTGCTAAATTTTATGCAGATGACCCCAAATTTATTAAATTTAAAAAAGAATGCTCTAAAACTGGTACAACAGAAGAGTCGATTGCTGCAGCAGATAAACTAGGATTTAAAACTGATTTACTTGCAATTAATCCTTTAGATGAAAATATAAAAGTACCAGTTTATTTTGCTAATTTTGTTTTAATGGATTATGGATTAGGAGCTGTTTTTGGGTGTCCTGCACACGATCAAAGAGATTTAGATTTTGCAAAAAAGTATAATTTAAAAGTTACACCAGTTGTCAGACCTGAAAAAGAAAAAGACTTTTCAGTTGATGAAAAAGCTTTTACAGAGTCTGGCTATTTATTTAATTCTAAATTTTTAAATGATCTAAAAGTTCCTGATGAATCAATTAATAAAACTATTAGCTACTTAGAGGAAAATAATATTGGTCAAAAAAAAACTAATTATAGATTAAAAGACTGGGGAATCTCACGTCAAAGATATTGGGGATGTCCAATCCCTATTGTTTATGATGAAAATAACAACCCAGTGAAAATTCCAAAAGATATGCTACCTGTTAGATTACCAAAAATTAATCAATTAAGTTCTACAGGTAATCCGCTTGATGAAATGCTGGAATGGAAAAACATTACAATAAGTGGAAAAAAATATATCAGAGAAACTGACACACTCGACACTTTTGTTGACTCGTCATGGTATTTTCTGAGATTTTGTTCACCTCAAAATAAAGAATACGGGTTTAATGCTGATGAAATTAAATATTGGATGCCAGTAGATCAATACATTGGTGGTGTTGAACATGCAATTCTTCATCTGTTATACTCTAGATTTTTTATGCAAGCTTTATCTTACCAGAACAACACATTTGATATTAAAGAACCATTCAGTGGTTTATTTACTCAAGGAATGGTCTGTCACGAGACATACAAGGATGAAAATAATAATTGGGTTAGTCCTGAGGAGTTAATTATTAAAAATGGAAAAAAATATTTAAAAGATACTGAGGCACCTGTAAAAATAGGACCTTCAGAATCAATGTCAAAATCTAAAAAAAATACTATAGATCCTGAAAAAATTATAAAAGATTATGGGGCAGACTCTGTAAGATTATTTATCTTATCAGACAGTCCACCTGAAAAAGATATTCAATGGTCAGATGAAGGTATAAATTCATCTTATAAATTTATCCAAAAATTATGGATATTAAATCAAAAAATTATTGAAGAAATAGATGCAAATCATCAACCTAACCAGAACAATGATCTAGAAAAGATAACTAATAAATTTATTAAAGAAATTACTCATAACATTGAAAACTTTTCATATAATAAAATAATTGCCAATTTTCATGAGATTTACTCAGCTTTAAATAAGATCATTGTGAATAAAATTGAAAAAAAAAAATTGATTGAAAATTATAAGAAAATTTTGGTTGTAATTAGTCCTGTAATACCTCATTTTTCAAATGAGTGTATGGAAATGATAAATGTAAAAGAAAATTTACTATGGCCAGAAGTTGAAGAGAAATTTTTATTCGAAGATAATATTAAATTTATTGTGCAATTTAATGGTAAAACCAGAAAAATTATAACTTCAAAAAAAGATACAACTGAAAGCATGTTGTTAAATAAGATAAAAGAAGATGATAGATTAAAAGAATATCTGAAGAATAAAAATATTCAAAAAAAGATATTTATCCCCAATAAACTTATAAATATAATTACAAATTAAATGATAAAAAAGAATATAATAATCATATCTTTAATATTTTTTTTAACTAACTGTGGATTTACACCAATTTATTTAAAAAATACCAACATAAACTTTTCAATCGAACATGTTAATTATACAGGAGACAGAGAATTAAATAATTTTTTAAAAACAAATTTAAATCAATTAAGTAATAAAAAAAATGACAATAAAATTTATATTGAAGCAAACAGTATTTATAAAAAAATTATTTTAAGTAAAGATGGATCAGGTGAAGTAACTAATTACCAGTTAGAGGCTGAAGTAATATTTTTAATTAAACCATTAAATAAAAAGATTAAAATTATTGAAAAAAAAATTATGGATAGTATGGATGATAAATTTGAAGAAGCTAGATATGAAAGAACAATCAAACAAAACTTTGCCTCTTCTATAGCCAATAAACTTTCATCAGAATTAATTATAAATCAATGATTTTAAAGTCTTATGAGATTAATAAAATAAATAAAAATATTAATCATTTAATATTACTTTATGGAAAAAATGAAGGTTTAAAAAATGAAGCTCTTAATATTTTAATTAAAGATAAAAATAATATTTCAAACTATGAAGAAAAAGAAATCTTAGATAATGAAAATAATTTTATTGAAACTATTTTATCTAAATCTCTTTTTGATCCACAAAAATTTATTGTCATCAAAAGAGCTACCGATAAAATTTTAAAAATAATCGAAAACCTGCAACAAAAAAATCTGGAGGATACTACAATTATCTTAAATTCAGAAAGTTTAGAAAAAAAATCAAAATTAAGATCTTTTTTTGAAAAAAGTAAAACATTAGTTTGTGTTGCCTTTTATCCCGATAATGATCAAACATTATCTAAATTAGCTTACAATTTTTTAAGAGAAAAAAAAATTTCAATTTCATCCTCAAATATAAACTTAATAATAAACAAATGCAGTGGGGACAGAGAAACACTTATAAATGAGCTTCAAAAAATTGAGCTTTTTAGCAAAAATGGAAAACAAATTAATAGTGAAAATATATTAAAACTAATCAATTTAAGCGAAAACCACAATATATCTGAACTTGTGGATAATTGTCTTGCTCAGAACAAGAAGAAAATAATAAGAATCTTAAATGAAAATAATTTTAGCAATGAAGACTGTATTATGATTGTTAGATCTTTTTTAATCAAATCAAAAAAATTACTGACCTTATCAAAAGCATTTGAGACTAACAAAAATATCGATTTGACAATCTCATCAGCAAAACCGCCAATTTTTTGGAAAGAAAAAGAAATAACAAAACAGCAGGTTTTAAAATGGAGCTCGAAAAACATTAAACAACTAATTTACTCACTGAGTGAGACCGAATTACAAATTAAAAAAAATATAAATAATTCAATAAATTTAATTACAGATTTTATTTTATTTCAGTCTTCTTCAGCTACTAATAATTAGATTTAATTATATCTATAATTTTATTTAACTGATCTAAGTGTTTATACTCAAAAGAAATTTTACCTTTATTTCTTTTGTTGTTTTTTATTTCCACATTTAATCCTATTTTATTTGATACTGAAAGTTCAAGAGCTATAATATTAGTGTCCTTTGTGATCTTCGATTTTTGTCTTTTCTTTTTAAATAATTGAACAAAATTTTCAGCTTGCCTTACTGAAAGTTTATTATCTACAATTTTGTTAGCAACAAAACTTGCATTATCCAGACCTACTAGGATCTTGGCATGTCCTGTCGACAACTTATTTGACTCTATTAATTTTATCACTTCGTCAGGTAAAGTAAGTATTCTTAAAGAATTCGTTATATAGCTTCTGCTTTTACCAATAAATTTTGAAACCTTTTCTTGGTCGTAAGAAAATTCATCTATCAATCTTCTGTAACCTTGTGCTTCTTCCAGCGGATTTAAATCGTGCCTTTGCACGTTTTCGACTATTGCAAATTCTAAAGATTTTAAATCATCTACATCAGTAATTACGACTGGAACCATGTGTATCCCTGCTCGTTGTGCAGCTAACCATCTTCTCTCACCTGCTATGATTTCAAATTTTGAATTTTCATTATTTGATTTTCTAACTATGATTGGCTGAATTATTCCTCTTTCTTTTATAGAGTTTGTTAAGTCCTCTAAATTTGTCTCGTCAAAATTCTTTCTTGGCTGATATTTGTTTGGTATTAAGTCGCTTATTGGTAGTTGATTTTTTTGAACCTCTGCTTTCGTTTCACCAATTAATGATGATAAACCTCTTCCAAGGCCCTTTTTAATTTTATCCATTAAGCTGCACTCCCAATTGTTGATTCTTGGTTTATAAATTCATCAGTAAAACTAAAATAAGATTTACTACCAGGACAGGATTTGTCATAAATTAAAACTGGCATTCCGTGAGACGGTGCCTCAGACAATCTCACA
>Ga0213861_10004773_pt1 | contig 10989 bp, 14 predicted proteins | sample PICome_4_FD_160110 | JGI IMG/M metagenome (GOLD analysis project Ga0213861, IMG submission 160110) | Coastal seawater microbial communities near Pivers Island, North Carolina, United States - PICO131 | ecosystem: Environmental > Aquatic > Marine > Coastal | place: USA: North Carolina...
GCCTTTTTAAGAGCTTATCTGTCAGTTCCTACAATTTTGATTTTAGACGAGGCGACCTCTTCTGTAGATAGTTATACAGAAGAAATTATGCAACGGGCTATCGATAAATTAACGAAAGGTAAAACCTCTATAGTGATTGCACATCGTTTGGCTACGGTAAAAAATGCAGATCGAATCGTAGTGATGGATCAAGGGCGTATCGTGGAGATGGGTACTCATGAAGAATTGCTAAAGATAGAAGAAGGACATTACGCAAAGCTTTACGAAGTTCAGTTTGCTGAAACCCTGCCCATCTGATATCACTCTCCTAAATCTTGAATCAGTAATTCCCTTAGGGCTTCGGGAGTATCGATATCTATAAAAGTTCCATTTTTGACATAGACCACTTTTCCTGTCTGTTCTGAAATCACGATGACCAGTGCATCTGTTTTTTCTGAAATTCCTAGTGCGGCTCGATGTCTAAGACCGTAATGTGACGGGACTTGAGCGCGATCACTGAGTGGTAATATCACACGAGTGGCTACAATGGTATTGTTTTCTATTAAAATCGCACCGTCATGTAAAGGGCTATTTTTAAAAAATATCGTTTCCAATATTTGAGGATTCAAATTAATTTGAGTAAGGTTATTTTCATTTAAGGTAAAATCCAAGGAATTACTTCTCTGGAGCACAATGATAGCACCCGTTTTACTCTTAGACATATCAAAACAAGAGTCAATTAAAACCGTGAGGTTCAGTTTTGTGCTCTGACTTCTTTGATTTAGAAATTTGAAGTAACGCACCACGTTACGACGGTTTGTGAAATTGGTAGAACCAATTAAAAGCAGAAATTTTCTTATTTCCTGCTGGAAGACTACGATGAGGGCAAAAAACCCAACACTGATAAATTTACCTAACAAATTACTCAAGACGTCCATATTCAGCACATCCGTTAGTTTCCAAATAAGATAGATGATAACAATTCCAATAAAAATATTGATGGCGACTGTTCCACGTACCAATTTATAAAGATAGAATAGTAGGAAGGCTACTAGCAAGATGTCGATTACATCAACAAAGGAAAAGTCAATAAAATCTGTAATGTTCAAAGAGTGATGCTTTTGGTAAATTTATAAAAACTATTGGAGGGTTTCCCACAACTCAATACATTCTTTCGCAGGCTTAACATCATGGACCCTCAAAATACGAGCTCCACGTTCCAAAGCCCAAGCGTGGAGTGCAGTAGTTCCATTTAGTGCTTCTTCAGGAGTAGATCCAAGGGTTTTATAAATCATGGATTTTCTAGAAACCCCAACAATTATAGGACATTTGAGACTTTCGAAATGATTTAAATGTTGTAGTAAGGTAAAATTTTGTGCACTGCTTTTCCCAAAACCAAAGCCTGGATCTACAACTATATCGTGAATTCCAGCTGCTCGAGCTTTTTTAATCTGCTCGCTAAAAAAATAAGTAATTTCCTGAACAACATCTTTATATTCTGTTTTTTGCTGCATGGTTTCAGGAGTTCCTTTCATATGCATCATCACGTAGGGTACTTTATGAGCGCCTACCACAGCAAACATTTTTGAATCCAATTGCCCCCCAGAAATATCATTAATCATACTCACCCCTAAATCCAAGCTAATTTGTGCCACTTCACTGTGGTAGGTGTCAATCGAAAAATGAGTAGTTGGAAATTCTCGAATTAGCGCATTGAGATAGGGTAGCAAACGTTTTTTTTCCTCATCAACTTTAATCAAAGGGCTACCTGGCTTACTGCTGGCTACACCAATGTCAATAAAAAAAGCCCCTTCAGAGAGCATTTTTTCAGTGTGTTTCAATGCTTTATTCAGTGAATTGTTTTTTCCTCCATCGTAAAATGAATCTTCAGTAAGATTCAAAATACCCATAATCTTTGGATGTTTCAAATCAATCAGTTGTTCCCGAATACGAATCGGTTGAGATGTGATATTCTTTTTGATAACTTATGGTTGGGTTTAATGAATGATTTAAAAATATATTCGAAATTTATAGCAAATTTAATTGAAATGGAAGCTACCCAAAAGGAGTATCAGGAAATTGTTTCCCAATGCCGCTCTTTATTTGAAAAAAAAATGTCGGATTATGGAGCCGCATGGAGAATTCTCAGACTTCCATCTCTTACGGATCAAATCTTTATCAAAGCGCAGCGTATTCGAAGTTTACAAACCCAAAGCGAAAGGAAAGTGGACGAAGGAGAAGTGTCCGAGTTTATTGGAATTGTAAACTACAGTGTGATGGCGTTGATTCAGATTAAGTTGGGCGTTTCTGAACAAGTTGATTTGGATTTAAAAGAAGCATTAGTGCTGTATGATGAGCAAATACAAATTATTTATGAGTTGATGCTCAATAAAAACCATGACTACGGTGAGGCTTGGCGTGACATGCGTGTCAGTTCACTTACAGATTTGATTTTACAAAAACTTCTTCGTGTGAAACAAATTGAAGAAAATCAAGGAAAAACTTTGATAAGCGAAGGGATTGATGCCAATTACCATGACATGGTTAACTATGCCATTTTCGCACTCATTCATCTAAAGGATTAATGCTCTTTATCACGAGTAAAATAATCCAAGGTTTTCTAGCACTTTTCGGAGTTGCAAGTTTGGTTTTTTTTCTTTTTACTGTGCTTCCTGGGGATCCTGCCCAAATGATGTTGGATCAAAATGAAGACAGTGCACAATTAGAAGTAGTTAAAGCAAAATTTGGATTTGATCTACCTCTATATCAACAGTATTTTTATTATTTAAACGATCTTTCTCCTGTTTCTTTTCACCCAATTGACCTTCAATCATTTGCGCATTATAATGCAGCAACCTATGGAGGAGTTGTATTGTATAAAGGAACAGAAAATTTACTCTTACTTAAATACCCATATTTTCGTACTTCTTATCAAAAAAGAGGGAAGCCCATTTCTGAAATTTTGAAAGAAACGCTTCCAAATACTGCAGTTTTGGCTTTTTCCTCAATGCTCATAGCGATTATTCTTGGTGTGTTTTTGGGAATTTTGGCTACCTTATTTAAAGATCAATGGTTGGACAAAACTTTACTCATATTGAGTACTCTAGGCATGAGTGTTCCCTCGTTTTTTAGCGCGATTTTGTTTTCTTGGTTTTTCGGTTATGTATTAAATTCCGTTACCCATTTAAATATGACGGGAAGCCTCTATGAATTGGATGATTTTGGAGAATCTTATCAGATCGTCTGGAAAAATTTGATTTTGCCCTCTTTTGTGTTGGGAATTCGTCCCCTGGCTGTGATTACACAATTGATGCGTAGCAATCTATTGGAGGTACTTTCTCAGGACTACATAAGAACTGCTTACTCCAAAGGATTATCTAAATATCAAGTGATTTTTTATCACGCTCTAAAAAATGCACTCAATCCCGTGATAACTGCTGTTTCAGGTTGGTTTGCCTCCCTTTTGGCAGGTGCTATATTCGTAGAATATATTTTTGGATGGAAGGGACTTGGAAAAGAAATTGTAGAGGCGTTGAATCAACTGGATATTCCCGTAGTAATGGGCTCAGTTATTGCTATTGCCTTTCTCTTTATAATCATTAATATTGTGGTCGATTTATTATATAGTTATCTTGATCCAAGAATAAAAACCACCTAAGACATGAGAAATAAAATTGTAGCAGGAAATTGGAAAATGAACAATGATTCTGCTGAAACAGAGTTTTTACTAACTCAACTAAAATCTTTTAAAAAACCTGAGGACGTACGGGTTATGGTAGCCCCAGCTTTTACTCAGCTTTCTCAAAGCACTACTCTTTTAAAAGGAGAAGCCATTTCTGTGGTAGCTCAAAACATGAGTGCTGCTGTTTCTGGAGCTTACACTGGAGAAGTTTCTGCTTCTATGTTGAAAGGTGTCGGAATTCATACGGTAATTCTTGGGCATTCTGAAAGGCGTTCCCTTTTTCATGAAACCGATGCGTTGTTAGCAGAAAAAGTAAAATCGGCTTTGGACGCGGGTATGGAAGTGATTTTTTGTTTTGGTGAAGAACTCGACGAACGCCGGTCCAACACCCATTTTGAAGTTGTAGAAAGACAACTAAAAGTGGCACTTTTTGATCTCCCTGCTTCGGCTTGGAAACAAATCATTCTGGCATATGAACCTGTATGGGCGATCGGTACAGGAGAGACTGCCTCTCCTGCTCAGGCTCAAGAAATGCACGCATATATCCGAAGTCTAATTGCAGCAAATTATGACTCTACCATAGCCAATGCTGTTTCAATTCTTTACGGCGGTAGTGTTAAACCTAACAATGCTCAAGAAATTTTTGCTGGTGCAGACGTGGATGGAGGATTGATAGGTGGGGCATCTTTAAAAGCAGATGATTTTATGGATATTGTCAATGCTTTTTAAATGACCCAAACCTACATCGGATATTATTTTACTATTTCGCCCAAATCACCTTGGGATGAAATTTTACTTGCCCAGCTCCAAGACCTTCCTTTCGAAAGCTTTGAAATGTCTGACTCTGGATTAAATGCTTTTGTTCCTGAATCGGATCATTTTGATTCTTTTCTCTCCTCAATTCTATTGTTGAAAAATAAAGAAGTAGAAATTCAATATACGTTTCGTTCCATTGAACCTGTAAACTGGAATGCCAAATGGGAAGCGTCATTTCAGCCAGTAAAAATTAACTCAGAGTGTGTAATTCGAGCTGATTTTCATCCCTCTTTTGACAGTAAATACGAATTGATTATCAATCCTAAAATGAGTTTTGGAACCGGCCATCATCAAACGACCCATTTGATGTTGGAATTTGCATTGTCGCTAGATTTTAAAGACAAAAAGGTTCTCGATATGGGATGTGGCTCAGGAATACTAGCAATTTTGGCTTCAAAAATGGGAGCAAAAACAGTTGAAGCTATCGATCATGACCCTTGGTGTGTTGAAAACACAAAAGAAAACGTTGATGTTAACTATTGTAATAATATTGCCGTAAGTTTAGGCGACAAAATTAATAGAGAAGAACCTTTCTTTGACCTTATTTTTGCCAATATCAACCGAAATGTTCTTGTGGATCAGCTTCCTGCTTATGCAAAAGGATTGCTGCCGAAGGGAAATTTACTTCTGTCAGGATTTTATAAAGAAGATATCCCTATTTTAGAGGAAAGCTGCAGACGATTTGGTCTTCAAATCGAAGAAAGTAAACAAAAAGAATCTTGGTGTGCGCTACGATGTACTAATGAGTGAAGAATCTCCAAAAATTACTCCTCTTGAAATAGAGCAAGTAGATACACTTGAAAAAAAAGAACATGAAATCATTCTTTACAATGATGACGTCAATACTTTTGATCACGTTATTGAGTGTCTTGTGAAGATTTGTGAGCATTCCTATTTGCAAGCTGAACAATGTGCCTATATCGTTCATTACTCAGGAAAATGTAGTGTAAAAACAGGAGCTTTGGAAGAATTAATACCCAAATGTACTGCACTTTTAGAAGAAGGCTTAAGTGCCGAAGTTGTTTGATATTTTTAGATTTTTTTCTTTGCAAGAAATCAGCGACCTTTAGACAAATAAAAATGCGAGATGAAACTAATAAACTTTATACTTATCACACTAATGATTTCAACACTCAATGCTCAAGATCAAAAAAACAATGACCATACAATTTATCAATTTAAAGTGACTAGTTTAGAAGGAGAAGAATTTGATTTTAGCTCCCTACAAGGTAAAAAAATCATGATTGTCAATACAGCCTCAAAATGTGGCTTAACCCCTCAATACAAGCAACTACAAGCATTGTACGAAAAATACGGAGACAAAGATTTTGTAATTATTGGTTTCCCAGCAAATAACTTTTTATTTCAGGAACCTGGTACCGATGAAGAAATAGCTGTTTTTTGTGAAAAAAACTATGGAGTGACTTTTCCCATGATGAGTAAAATTTCGGTGAAAGGAAATAAAATGCATCCTATATATCAATTTTTAACCAGCGAATCTAAAAACGGTGTAATCAGTTCGAGTGTTTCTTGGAATTTTCAGAAGTATTTAATCAATCCGGATGGACGTTTGGCAAAAGTAATTTCTCCTAGAACTCTACCCGATGATCCAACCGTAATCTCATGGATCGAAAACTAAAATGAAGGAAAGCGCAGATTTTAAAACCTTATGTGTTCATGCTGGGCAGCTCAAAGACGAGCAATATGGAGGATCAATTTCACCCCTCTATATGTCTTCCTCATATGCGTTCAATGATGTTGAGATCAACCAATACCCAAGATATTTCAACACCCCCATCCAACGTGGCTTGGCCCAAAAAATTGCTGCTTTAGAAGGAGCAGAAGCAGGGATGATTTTTGGTTCGGGTATGGCGGCTATTAGTACGGCTTTATTGTCTCATTTGAAATCTGGGGATCATGTTGTATTTCAAGATGATCTCTATGGGGGTACTCGAAATTTTATCAAACACGAGTTTCCTAAATACGGAATCCAATACAGTTTTACATCAGGAATAAAAGCCTCTGATTTTGAAAATGAAATTCGAGATAATACACAGGGAATCTATATTGAGACACCCAGTAACCCCACCCTAAAGATTATTGATTTGGAGTCTATTAGTATGCTAGCTAAAAAAGCAGGTATATGGACTATGATTGATAATACGTTTGCAAGTCCGGTAAATCAAAACCCTATAGCTTTTGGTATTGATGTTGTTTTACACAGCGCAACGAAGTATTTGGGAGGTCACAGTGATATATGTGCCGGAGCGGTTTTGGGTTCCCAAGCCACAATCGATCGCGTTTTTGACTCCGCCAAGAATTTTGGTGGAAGTTTAAGCGATTATACAGTCTGGCTGTTAGAGCGGAGTATAAAAACACTTTTCCTAAGAGTACAAGCACAAAACCAGAATGCACAGTTACTCGCTGAATTCTTAAATAGTCAAGATTGGGTAGCGAAGGTTTATTACCCAGGACTGCCACAACATCCAGATCACGAAATTGCCAAAAAACAAATGAAGGGTTTTGGGGGAATGTTAACTTTTGATTTGGCTCCTAACTTGGATTGTAAACAATTCCTTTTGGGGTTAAAATTGATCAAACCAACTATGAGTTTAGCAGGAATTGAAAGTACTGCATTGAGTCCTCGATTGACTTCTCATGCGTTGTTGACCGAAGAGGAACGAATTGCACAAGGAATCAATTCTCAAACGATTCGTTTTTCAACGGGAATTGAAGCTATAGAAGATTTGAAAGCTGATCTATTACAATCTGTAAACCAACAAAGCTAATGAAAGTTGATCTACTTGCATTTGGTGCCCATCCCGATGATGTGGAATTAGGTTGTGCTGGAACTATAGCGCTATCTGTAGCTCAAGGGAAATCTGTAGCGATTATAGATTTAACCCAAGGAGAATTAGGTACCCGAGGATCGGTTGAGTTAAGAAAGAAAGAAGCCGCTGCTGCTGCTACAATTTTAGGGGTTCATCAGCGTGAAAATCTTGAATTTAAAGACGGATTTTTTGTCAATGATGAAGTACACCAGCGTCTCATCATATCAAAAATCAGACACTACCGGCCAAAAATCGTATTATGCAATGCCATAGCCGACCGACATATTGACCATGGAAAGGGGAATCGTTTGGTAAACGATTCTAGTTTTCTGAGTGGTTTGTCCAAGATCGAAACGTGGGACGAAGATGGAAAATTACAAGAAGCTTGGCGTCCAAATCTGATTTTGGAATATATCCAATGGAATGAAATTCAACCGGATATTATATTGAATATCACTGGATACCTCGAAAAGAAAATGGAGTCGGTTAGAGCCTATTCAAGCCAATTTTTTGATCCAAGTTCTCAGGAATCGAATACCCCTATTAGCAGTAAAAATTTTCTTGACAGTGTTCAGTATAGAGCTCAAAATTTTGGACGATTGATAGGAGCTGAAGCTGGGGAAGGGTTTACTTCCAGACAGCCTCTTTCCGTAGGAAATTTAGATGCTTTAATCCGTTAGTTATGTCACGCGTAATCAAGTGGGGCATTTTGGGTTTAGGAAAAATTGCACATAAATTTGTAAACGACTTGCAGCTAGTAGCTGACTGTGAGTTGGAAGCAGTAGCTTCCTCTAGTGCTTCTCGTGCCGCAGATTTTGCAGACCTATATGGGGCAGATCGATTTTACAGCAACTATGAGGATCTTTTCACCGACCCCAAAGTAGAGATTATTTATATCGCTTCATTAAACCAAGATCATTTTGCACATGCCCTTGCTGCAATGCAAAATAAAAAAGCGGTGCTATGTGAAAAACCACTTGCTATCAATCATAATCAAGTAGTGGAGTTGATCCGTTGTGCAAAGACACATAATACCTTTTTAATGGAAGGACTTTGGACACGTTTTAATCCAACTTTTGAACAACTTGAACAATGGATAGTTCAGGGTGAAATAGGTACTATGCGCTACCTCAACGCAACTTTTAGTTTTAATGGATTGGAATATGGAGTAGATTCTCGTCTCTTCAATCCATATAAGGGGGGAGGAAGTTTACTTGATATCGGTATATACCCATTATTCTTGGCTTATCAATTACTTGGAATGCCAAATTCTTTACAAGCTTCAGCGATTAAATTTGCTACGGGTGTAGATGTACAAACTGCTTTAATTTTGACCTATGACAAAGTGCAAGCCTTATTGTACTCCAGTTTTTCACATCACGAAGACATGAGAGCCACCATTTGCGGAGAAGCAGGAGAAATTTATTTGGATTCTCGTTGGCATGAAACAGGCAAGATCAATTTGGTAAAAGAAGGAAAGGGATTCTCTGAAGAATTTGAATTTCTGGGCAAAGGCTATTCTTACGAAATCCTAGAAGTGAATCAGTGTCTGAGAGAAGGCAAACTTGAGTCTTCCAAATGGTCTTTGCAAAACAGCTTGGATCTAATCAATCTCATGGATCAGGTGCGGGAGCAAATAGGAATGAAATTTCCAATGGAATAGAAAGTAATAGAATCTAAAAAATCTTGTTTGCTATTCAAAAAAAATTAAATTTGCACTTTTAAACGGTGGTTGTAGCTCAGTTGGTTAGAGCGCCTGATTGTGGTTCAGGAGGTCGGCGGTTCGAGACCGCTCTTCCACCCCAACAAAGACAAGGGTTAGCGTAAAGTTGACCCTTTTTTTATTCCTTTTAGGGCACAATATGGGGTACAACATTTAACCCTTCTTATTCAATTCGTACCTCAACTTATAATACTCTGATGCGTTGATTCTCTTGCCTAAATAAAGGAATTGAACCTTACCATTAACTACTTTCTTCGTGAGTTTTGACATACTTAATATTATTGTTTTGAATGTGGAATAAATCTACTCCTGTATCTGTTTGATAAAACACTTCTGTGAACTCAAATTCGTAAGCGTTTAATACAGTATTATAATAATCTTCTAACGTATTTGTTTTGATTAGTTCCTTTAGGTAGTTAGCAAATACATTTGTTTGTAGCATTATGGCGTAACACTCTTTACAGTAACCTTCTTCGTCTACTCCATTTACTTGTAAGATGAGGTGGGGATAGAATACGTTAGAATCATTAGTACTGTTTAGGATGCAATGTATTTGGCTATTAGGTTGGCTTATATGATGACCTATGGTAAACCTTTTAGAAAACTTCTCGTATTTTGGTTTACGTATCCTTAAAGCTACTCCTGATAGTCCTCTATCAAATTGCAGTATAGCGTCAACTCCTGACCTTTTATCCATCGGTGTTTGTGATATATCAAATACCCTACTTGCTCCTGTTAGTTCTTCTATTAAAGCACTATTGTTCTCTACAAAGGTTTCTTCGTATTGCTTACGTTCTTCAAATGGGAATTTATCGTATCCTTTCATTTAATCATTTAATAACATTTAAAGTTATAAAATCACGCACTATTCAACATTTTTTTTTACTTTCGTTTTGCAAGTAAGTCTTGTACCATTAACCAATTTGTTTTTTTAAACCGCTGATTTTTATTGGCGGTTTTTTTATTATCTATAATGTTTATAATCATATAATAAAAAAATATTGCAGGATATATCATTAGTTAATTTATACCGTAAGTTTACTATATCAATTCTTTGATAATGAATTGGTATATGGTTAATGAGGGATGCTCTATACAAGCGTCCCTTTTTTTATTTATTCATTTTAGAGTTTATCCATTTAATAGGCGTACCATTACGTATGAGTTTATACTATAAAATATGTTTGTATTTAACACTTTTAATATTATTTATACTGTATGTAGATTACTTTGTTATCAAAATTTAACATTTCAATTTTTAATATAATGGTGGGTAGAAAGCATTCGGTTTATTTATTTATTTTTTGATGTCTTCAATCCACTATTATGGTTAAATAGATGAATAAAGATGAGATTACTTATTTTAAAAATATAATTCTTCCTGAAGGAGTGAAATCACTTTATTTCAATGATAGAAGATATTCTAAAAGTGATATTCTAAAAATCAAACAATCTTTTAAACCTGCTATTTAATTCAAGGTGTATGGAACTAATCATTTTAATATTATCACTCCAATTCGTGTACCAAGAAACCTCTCCTTTATAACCGTACTTATATTCGTACACCTCTTCGTTTACTATGGTTATCCACTTCTTTTTAGGTGTAATCAACACTCTTTCCATTATAATGTACACTCTCTATTTTACCGTTTGTGTATTCGTATCTAACTCCCATTTTATCTATATAGGTAGCAAACAACCCAAAAAAACTTACTAAACAAACAAAGGCAAGTCCACACCTACTTCATAAGTAGCTTTTTTAATTCTTGGTAAAGTGTATTAAGTTTAACCAGCTTAAGAGGATTAGAAATCCCAGAACTTACTGAAGATGATATGCCTGTGGTTTAAAAGAAAACGTCAATAAACAGAAAACGCTAACTTTGACAAAACCTTAAATCAATTTATTACCTTTAAATTATGAATTATAAAATTTTAATGACCGTTACTGGTGTTCTAAT
>Ga0213861_10004775_pt1 | contig 10988 bp, 9 predicted proteins | sample PICome_4_FD_160110 | JGI IMG/M metagenome (GOLD analysis project Ga0213861, IMG submission 160110) | Coastal seawater microbial communities near Pivers Island, North Carolina, United States - PICO131 | ecosystem: Environmental > Aquatic > Marine > Coastal | place: USA: North Carolina | collected...
ATAGCATTAGCGCTGCTATGGAGGTTTTTTCAAAGCGTAATGACGCTATGGTGATAGTCTCAACCGATGATGAAGAAATAAAACGAGTCGCGTTGAGGTTTGGTGCAGAAGTACCATTCTTAAGGCCCAAAATTATCTCTAATGATAAATCGGCATCAATTGATTACGTTTTTCACGCTCTTAATTTTTTTCAATCCCAAGGAGAACACCCTGAAAATATTATTATATTGCAACCAACGTCTCCATTAAGGACTGCAGCAGATATACAAGCTGCCACTGAAATATATGAAGAAAATTGTGCAAAGTCTTTAATTTCAGTTTACAAAGAGGACACCTTAAATGAAAAAATAATGTATCGACAAGAGGGGATGAGAGGTCTACCCATTGTGCCGACACATAATGCCGGTAGAAGAAGACAAGAGGATGAGTCCGTTCTTGTTCGAAATGGGGCCATGTATGTTATCGAGGCAAACACATTGATCGCGGATAACACATTAGTTTCTAATAGTCCTTACATCTACATAATGCCGAAAGTCAGGTCAATTAACATTGATACGCCGGATGATTTTCTAATCGCTGAAGGGTTGATTCCTTGAATAACGTGATGGAATTTCCAGTGAGGAATTCAGTATAGATGATTTTAATTAATGAACCTTCAGACTTTCCAGGCGAGCTAATAGCCAAACTAACTAGCTTAGGTAAAGTATTTTTAGCTGGAGAGAAATATGACCCTAATAGCATCAAAGTTGTTTTCATTCGCCTAGCTTTCAAAATCGATACTGACTTTCTTTCAAATTTCCCAAACTTATCGCATGTGGTCAGTCCTACTACGGGGCTAAATCACATCGACGAAAAAGAAACAATCCGGCGAGGGATAAAAGTATTGTCGCTTAAAGGGCACACAGCATTTTTAGAGAACATTCGTGCTACTGCAGAACATACTCTTGCTCTAACATTAGCCCTACTACGTCGGGTACCGACGGCTTCGAATTCAGTAATTGATGGGCACTGGAATCGGTATCTTTTTAAAGGCATCGAGATATCTGGAAAGAATGTGTTTCTAATCGGCTACGGGCGAGTTGGAGCGCAGGTAGCGAAGCTCTTTAAAGCCTTTGGAGCGAAGGTGTCTGCTTATGACTGTATTAGAGAAAAAGTTCCGCACCATTTGTATACACCACTAGCGAAAGGAGTTAAGTCTGCAGATATTGTAAGTATCCATATAACTTTCTCTGATGAGAATAGGAATTTTGTGGATAGAAGTCTGTTGGAACAGATGAGCGCAGACTCTATTTTAATTAATACATCTAGAGGAGAGCTTATAGATCAAAGAGCGCTGATTGAGCTAATTGAGTCAAAAAAAATCGGTGGCGCCGCACTCGATGTGCTTTCAGAGGAGCCTCACCCCTTAACTAATTACCTATTAGATAGCTTATCTAGCTTAAAGGGGCGACTTATCGTAACACCACACATTGCTGGATATACGTCTGAATCAATATTTCAGACTGAAAACTATGTGGTTATGCTCTTGCTGAATGAGCTTATGAAGAGAAACTAATTTTTTATATTCATTTACACTTAAACATACTAAGAAAAATCACTCTCAACTAAATTGGTTTTTGGACAAAACAAACGCGATAGAAGTAGGCTATTCAGAATTTTCTAAAGAAAGTTTCCGGTTGTACCTTGAACACAGTACACTATGCTAAGCTACGTTATTACTTGTGGTAAAAAATTCGTTTCTCTTTGATAGCTAAATGGTTCGATGTTTTCAGAGATTGATGACTCACGCCTTCATTTAAATGCATTTGTAGGAAAGTAATGACCTGCACGTTCTTTTACTTGAGCGAATTATATACATATAGATCTGTGTCGAGTTTTATTAATGCACCAGAAAATCCTTTACTTACCTATTGAAATAAAAGCAAGAGAACTCCTAGGCAAGCTCCTTTTGGCGGCAAAGGCTGTTGAGCGAGGATGGATCGTTGTTATGGGTGCGAAGAAAGAAATTAATCAACAAATTGAGTCCCTTCCACCTGGCGTGTTTGTTGAAATCAGCATTCCTGACCACAAGCAACACAAGCTTTCAAACCTCAAGAAACAAGGCTTCCTTCTAACAAACCTTTGTGAAGAATCCATCGTATATCATGATCCGTATGACTATGTGAGCCGGAAAATAGGAGACAAGAGCCTCGCAGTAACCGATTGGCTTTTCACCCCGGGGAGTCTCAATGAAAACGATCTACTCATACACTCTCCAGAAACGAAAGGAAAAGCTTTTGTGTGTGGCAATCCGCGTTTTGATACGCTATTACAGAAATTCCGAGTAGTATATGAAGCGGAAGCAGGTCTTCTCCGGAAGAAGTTTGGAAAATTTTTATTGGTTAATACCAATTTTGGGGGAACCAGTAACCCATTCAAAAGAGGTCAGGACGTAACAGAGAAATTTATTAAATCTGGCTATATAACAGATACGTCATTAATCGAAACCAGGAGGCGATTTACCGATTACAAAATAGAGCAAATGACCAAACTTCAATTGGAGATCGAAAAGATCGTCGATGCAGGTATATTTGACCGTGTTGTTATTCGGCCTCATCCTACTGAAAATCAAGAAGTATGGCGGGAATGGATTCCTAACAACAAGGTGGAGGTTTGGTATGAGGGCAGCGCAAACACCTGGATGCTCGCCGCACATTCTGTACTGCACACGGGGTGTACGACAGGCATTGAAGGACTACTGCTGGATATACCCATTTTCAGCTTTTGCACTGAACCAGAGAGTGAGTTCTTAAACATAGCAGACGATATTAGCATGCAAGTTAATAGCGCCAAGGAATTACTTAGCTATATCGAACAGTTGGATATAGAATATAAAACAAGTTTCGAAAGACTTTTTGCTACCAAACGTCAGTTGATCAAGCCATATATCCAAAATATTAGCGGATTATATTCCTCGGATTTGATAATGGATAAGCTTGATAGTGTTACTCCGGCATTTTCATCTGGCGCAAATAGATTGGATCTAGTAAAACGATTCCAACCCAAAAAGAATCATTGGAAATATCAATTTCGGAGCGTTCTTGAAAGACTCTCTCGGAAAAAGATTAAGACCAAGAAAGTAAATCAAAAATTTCCATCCATTGCCGCCAGTGATATCAGGATACCACTAGCCCTATGGAGTCAGAACAAAACATTAAAAAAACTGCCAGCCTATTCTCGTATTGGCGAAAAAACCTGGATTTTATATTAATCTTTGGGATTTCAGACCCAATACATTGTTGATTTATTATGTATATCCCTCTAGTTTTAACCAATGGAAACGGAATTTTCTCAATAAGACGAGACGACAAGACGAGACGACCGGAAAATTTCTGTTAATCATCAAGTTGTACACACCTAATCGTACTCATTAATATCATAACCCAAACGCTCAAAGTCCTCACAATATATCGTCTTAATTAATGGGATGTTTTCAGAACTCTGGCGGAGCAGAATTTCGAGCTCTTCCCGTCTTTCACTTCTATTTTCCCGTGGAATAGATTTTTCAATGTTCAGGTTGAATCTTTCTGATATGGAAGCGCGAAATGTCTCAAGTTCTTCAAATCGAAAAACCTCGTCAACTATGATATCTCCACTTGCATTAGTAATCCAGTCGATCTGTGGATTACACTGGGATAGGTTGCGAGTATGGTAAAGTCCTACCGGGCAACGGTCCTCATGAATGGAGGATAAGAACCTTGCAAACTCAAAGGTTTTGTTATCTGTCTGAAAACGTTTAATCTTTGACAAATAATAATAGAGTGAGACAGCTCGATCAAAAGGGTTCCGGGAAATGCAAAATTTGTAGGCATCTTTGTCGAAATATTTACTGATAAATCCCTCTTTCAACAGCAAGCTATAATTATAATGTCCGAATGTAACCGGACCAGCATTGCGAAACGTTTCAATATCTTTCATTTTCTTTAATTTGACCATATCGATATTCTGATTCAGCCAACTGAAAATACTTGTCCCCGCAGTCTTCGGGATCCATATAAAAACCACATTAGGCATATGCCGATATTTGTACTTAACAAGTTTGTAACCAATCGGGGTTCGATAGTTAAAGAAGCGTTTCGCAAGCGCCCATCTATTTTCTTCTTCAATAAATCTATGCAATAATATCAAAATTCAAACTCCTAAGCCGTTTGACAATCCATTGCAAAAATGGACTACCAGAATTTACCATTGGTCAGAACAAGCCTTGATCATTTTCGGAAGATCTCCTTTGGCAAAGTCCCTCTAATTTAAAATAACCTGTACTAAAAATCCTCGAAGCCGGAATAATCAATGCAATGAATCGGATTCTGTCGCTTTCGTAATTTTCCTTTCTAACTGCATCTCTATCTTTGGATTGATCTCACCATCTATCTCGCAGTGACTTTAGGCAATTGGCCAACTATTAATGAAAACAAGCGTTCTTCATTGAGAGTGTCTCAGTTTATCTTACAATCATAACCTGTACGTCGCCAGATAAATTTGGGCTTTAAGCTGTTTGATTGAAGAGATAGTTCAGTCCATATAGTTTCGATTTTGTCCTCAGTTACGGTAATACATTTGTTTTCACGATGCTAATATGTTGAGTTTGATCTGTCGTCTGCGTTCAAGGATCTATTGCACCGACCATAAAACACATCCGCCGGCGTCAGGTTTTTGATGGATTCATAATAGCGTTCATGGATGTAATAATTAATAAACTGTTGGATCTGGTTTTCAAGTTCCCCAGGCGGATGATAATTCTCCAACAAGATCTTATTCTTCAATAAACGATGCCATTGTCGTTTGATCTTGCCTTGGGTTTGCGGATGGTACGGTTTTCCCCGAACATGCATCATCCCGTTTGATTTCGGGTAGGTGGCTGACCCGCCGGAAATATAGCTGGGCCGGTTATCACTAAAGAGTCTGGGGTTGTGTTTAACATTAACCTGATTAAGCCAATGAATTCAAGGGCGTCATCCAGGGTATCAGAAACGTCTTTTGTCCTCATGGTACATAATCGCCAGGCCACAATAAACCATGAGCAATCATCCAGAATCGTGGACAGGTAATACCAACCCCAACCCTTGACTTACTAATGATTACCCTCTGGGAACAGGACTAGGATGTCAAGCAAACAGCCCAACGGCTTAAAACCGCTAACCAGCCCAAAGCCGACCCGCATCGCAAAGCCTTTCGGTCCTGTGGAAATTATGACTGTCTCGACAATGGAAAATGTTTTCAGGTAACGCGGATCTTGGTCAAAAGCGGGCAATCTACATCGATACAAAGGCATTGCCACCGATCCGAATACTGGATTGCGGTATCGGTAACCGCCGACGTTACCTTTGGTGACAACACATTCATGTTTCAGGAAAACGAGGTGGCCTATATTTCTCTGGGAGCCGGACACCGTCTAAGTAATCCTGAAAAAGTGTATCTGGAAATTATTGAAGTCCACTCAGGAAGCTATCTTGGGAAAGTGATATCGAGAGAATTGACGATGAGCATGGTAGAGCCTGATCGCCGCTATGGACGGATAATTTCCTCTACATATCTTTCCAGTACACGATCCTCCACCAACCCGGCATAGATCGCTTTTTGTCTTAGTTGCTGATATCTGGAGCTGTCCAAGGGTAGCTGGGCTTCTCCCTGTCGAACCTGTGCAACGGTTTCCAATACCGACCGGGTATTTTCAGCAGACAGCCCCACACCATTTTCCTTGAAAAGCGATTCTCTTTTTCGCTGTCTATCTGTAATGTAGTCAATATGAATTATAAACTTGTTTCTTTCCAGACACTCCCATGCCAGTGAGGAAAATTCCACGATGGCCACATCGCACCATTTTACCATTCTGGATGAAGGGCTGGATTTATCGATAATGAGGTCGGGAAAATGCTCACTCAAAATATATTCATCCTTTTTTCTCGGATGGGGCAACACCCTTAGATCAACTCCTTCTATTGCGCTGAGAGATCGGATCAAGTCCAGATAGTTTTCAGTCACAATATGTTGCTGGGGTGGCTCAATGATAATGATCTTGAAAGACTGCCGGAATCCTTCACTAAAATCCGCATCACCGCAAATCTCTCCCCACTGATCGATCCATTCCTGGCAGTATCGAGGGTTACCTACAACATCAATATCTTCTGCTTTAAGCCCCCCTGAAATATAGTTATATTTCGCCCCTTCTCCACTCACCAGGAAGTGACTGATCCAGCGATACCTTTCTGGTAAATCATAGCCTGTAGTGTTATCGGACAGGTGGTCAACCATAGAAGGTGCCGAATGAGGAATACAGATAATGGGAATGTCGTATCCCGAGGCCACAGGAAGGATTGCTCGATAGGGCCATTTATGTTTTTGGGTGGCGACCGGATCAATAACAATTCTGTTGATATTCTCACTTATCAACAGATACCGATAATATCGGTAGTCATACAGGATCTGCCCTAGCTTCCCCCAGAAAATCAGGTTCATCAGGCTGGAAATAGTCAGACGCACCGGTTCATAGGAACAATCATGGGCAAGTTTTTGCAGATAATGAAAATATTTTGTAAAAACTCTGTGATAAACCCCCGGTCGAGATACTTCATGCAGGTAAACACAGTCTACGCCAAGATGATCAATCACATACCGGGCCAATTGGGTTTTCCGGTAAGGAAACTCTATGTCGGTACAGGCAAAAATAACTCTGTGCTTTGGACTATTTTTACTGAGTTTCCAGGCAATGGGCACCATATGATCGAAATCCGCCGTACTTCTGAACAGAAATAAAACAGATGACTTTTGAGTATTAACATCAGCGGAGGGATAGCGGATAAGCCGCCTTTTCAGAGTCGCCAGAATCCCCACATTAACAACTCATAGCATTAAGAGCCAAGAGAGCGCCTAATCCTCGTCCTCAAGCAGCTCATATCTCTGCAAACAAAAATCCATCAACGCATGTTCATGGAACCACTCTCCTGAGAAGTCGATACGTTGTTTCGCGTATTCGAGGAAATAAGGGCCACCTAAAGTAAAGTGGGCGTTATTGACATCATCATATTCAACTCCGCCATAGCCTAGAGGGTACTCTCCCACCAGCCAGTTCCAGGTCAAAGGCAGTTCACCCACCAGCTCCTCAGATTCCAACCATTTGAACTGATGCAGTTCGAGGCCCGAAGCAGTATTAACGTAATCGGGGGTCAAAGTCTGACATTTCTCATTATTGAACAGCATCACAGACGACCAGTTTTTCTTGGGATAAGTGTACTGAACAGTCCCTAAATACTTGGTCTGGTCCGCAGGAGAATAATCATGCTTGACCACCTGTACCGCATATTGTTCATCGAACAGATCTAACAGCTCCTCTATATTGGTTCGTACCAGCATATCGCAGTCCATAAAGACCGCTCGACCCTGATAACCGCATAGATAAGGCAGAAGAAACCGGGTAAATGAGAAGTCATTGGACTGTTTCGGGTCTCTGGGGCGTGTATAGATACTGGTCAGATTTTTTCTTTTAATTGGTATAAAGGCCAGAGGACGGGTCGATTTTGACATAATGGAATGTACCAGCGTATGCCAGGCAGTACTCTCAACCCGGTCGTAGCCTACACCGATAATCACAACATCATTATTCATAATCAACCCAGTATTTTTAATTTTATAGAAAAGCAGATTTAGCCATAACAGGCACGCATCGCAATTAAATCGGAAGTGATAGGGGCGACAAAAAGAGATTGTCAGAAGGTCTTTTCTGACCTTAGTTTAAAGCATTTTTCAGAGGTGTTGCAAGTCTCTGTTGGTTCGTTCTGAAATATCAAACTTTGTGATTTCCATTGTATTTATAGTGGTTCTACGTTCAGATCACCCTCCAAAATAATCATCGAAATAAATATTCTGCCAATAGTCAAACGATCTGCCTCCAGAATTAGTAATGCTTTAAAAGAAAAGAGAGAACAGAAAAACCTGTTTCTTATCTAAGGTGGTACCAATATCGTGATGACGGTAATGTCGAAATCTGCCAGCTCTTATTTTCGTGACAATTTCGGCAAATACTTGAGGCAGACCCACGCAGTGGTTAGAGGTAAGGCTTTCAATAGTTATGGTAGTAATTTTCTCTCTCGAGAGAGCTCAATAAACAGCATATCCGATGATAAATCCATTGCGATTTACGGGCCTTATCAGATGAACAAATATCACCAACACCTGCTATCCGAGGTCTATCCTGATAAAAAAGCTATCGTCATTATCCGATCACTGTCTAATTTCATGGTCAGCAATTATAACCTCATAGGAAAATACAGCTGCGACCCATTGTGTATGGATTTATTAAAAATGCCGGAAACCAACACTCTATGAACTACATTAACAGAAAAACAGCGTTTTGATTTTTAAATTCCAATGTACTATCACGAGAAAGTAAATGAACACTATTTGATGTCCGTACTGGAACAAATACTAGATTCTTTTCCTATTGCGATACTTAGACTTCATAGCAACAACGGCTGTGAATATACCAATCAGCGAGTTGGCAAATTATTGTCGAAAAATATTGATCACATTTACTAATATACGATCAAGATACTCAAACGATAATGCGCTGGCTGAAAGCAAGAATACATCGGTTGTAAGGAAGGTATTTGGTTATACCCTATCCCACGAATACGGGCGCCTGAGATCAATTATCTTTATGTAAACCCATATCTAAATTATCACCTCCCCTGCTTCCTCCCTGACACCATTACCAATGTCAAAGGACAGCGGCAAAAAGTGTACCCTGACAATAACGTTATGACACCGTATGAAAAGCTAAAACCCTTACTCGTAGTAAAGCACTATTTAAAGTCAGAGATCTCGAAGGACAATTTGGATAAATATGCATTACAAATAAGCGATAATGAAACCGCTGAACGTCTACAAAAAGCACGACAAAAAGCACGACAAAAACTATTTTCTTTGATCTTCAAACAGAATAAAAACGCTTAAATGATTGAACTACTTTCAGACTCATTTGTTAATTGGAAAATACCGTTGCCTAGTAACTGGGTTGGAGCATCAGTGTAGTCATATTCGAAAATCGTACTCAAAATATTCAAATGGAAATAAATCGATTAAACGAAAGAATGAATTTCTCTTCGATAAAACTCAACCAGGACTATATTGTAAAAGGAGAAATCCATTTGGATGCCGGGGTATCCGGATGGGAACTACAGAAATTGTCTGCTAGTCCGATCAAGGAGATCGAAAACTTCCTGGACCTTATGTTATCGAACGAGGATTTAAAGAAATATCTGATTGGCGAGAGAGACGTCAATCTCAATACGGTGCCGGAAAATCCATAGAGAGATTGACTGACAAAAGCAGCCAATCTACAGCTCTGATTTTCCCATTATTTTCCTCAACCACTTTAACGATTTCAGCCATACAACCGCTTTATTTTTCTTCAGCGTAAACAGACCTCTTTGATATTGAATAGATTTTCTTATTTTAATTCCCAGCGGTTCTGGTACGCCGAATAGCGGTTTTTGCACCGTAACTACAATATTAATAAAAATCCGGTTATGCTGAGTAGGAAGACGCGGGGATACACCGTGAAAAGATTCAATGGAGTTTACAAATAAAATCAGTACATTTTTTTCATAGTTAACCACATCACAAATCTCGGTATGAGAGCTATCGACGTATACTCCCTGATAGGTCGCTGTTTTTTTGCTTTGGCTATAGTTTGATTTAAATTTCCTCAGTTCCAAGTCGCCACCCACTGAGTCGTCGTCATCCGTTCGCAAATAGAGCAGTCCGGAAATCAGTTTTAGCGGAGAATCGACATGGTTGGTTCGAACCGACATTGCTTCAGTGACAGGTGTATTACCACAGATTTGTGCATCCAATAGAATATCCTTTTCATTATAGTCATGCACTTTTCGTATTCCTGGTCTCAGGTTCCCAAGACTTTTCTTGTCTGGGAAACGTTTTGGATACAGCGCTGAGACTGAGTCTCCCAAAAGATTCACCAACTCATGATAAAAGACATCCGATGAAAAATAGTGAATCACCTGTTTCCAGGATTCCGTAATCTGACTATTTTGTGCAACATCCTTTGCACAATAGCTCCAGCGCTTATTGTTCGCCTTATGATCCACACCGATCTCTTCGAGCTTTGGATATTCCGCAATGAGTTGGTCACAAAGAGACCGAGGAAGAATATCTTTAATCACAAGATACGGGAAAGGACTGTTTTTAACATCCCAAATGGTTACTTTGTCATGCAACGAAATCACCATCGAAGGAGTAAACCCGAGTCAACTGTCGGTGTCAACATACTGATTTATTTTGGATACAAAGGAATTTGACATCGTCTCTGGCCGTTTAAAAAGCGCTGAATATCTCATCCAGTTGTATCGCGCAAACCACACTCGAAATACTGAATACAACAGAGGCGAAAACAATTTCAAACCATATGAAACCACTATCTTCTTGGAACACAGATCCCGATTCCAGTCCTTTTGTTGCTGGAATACCTTTTTTGTTGAATTTGACGAAGCATTCAAAACGATAGGCATTCCCAGTAATGTGGGTAGTTCCAGAACAATTTCATAAGGAATACCAAGAACCTGAACGACTCGTGTTATTTCTCTTTTTTGTATTTTGGATAAGCAATTCATCGACCACAACGATACGTTTTAACTGGCATGGTGATCATAGTAATTCACGACATTCTGGCTGTCAATAAACTGTTCAATACCGATCAAGGGGCACAATCTACCTCGATAGCGTTTACGGATGTGTTGAAACAACTCCATATCCGCATCTCTATGGGGGGGAGAGTAAAGGACGTTGGATCGATAATGTGTTTATTGAACGACTATGGCGCAGTATGAAAGTAAGCGCCGAGTAAAGCGCCTACTTGCATTTTTGAGGTAGTAGTTTATCGACATCATCATAGCTGGTGATGTTAGGCAGTTGGGTAAAGATATCTTTCAGGTAAG
>Ga0213861_10004776_pt1 | contig 10988 bp, 12 predicted proteins | sample PICome_4_FD_160110 | JGI IMG/M metagenome (GOLD analysis project Ga0213861, IMG submission 160110) | Coastal seawater microbial communities near Pivers Island, North Carolina, United States - PICO131 | ecosystem: Environmental > Aquatic > Marine > Coastal | place: USA: North Carolina...
GCGGGGTTGCCGCGAGCGATCCGCCGAATGTTCCGATTGCTGTGCGTGCGCCGTCGAGGATTACGATATCGTCTGCCATCATGGCCTCCCTTGTTCCGTTGCGCGCACTATGAGCCAGCTGAACGGGACTGTCAGCCGCAACGTGCCGTCAGTCTGGGAGCGAATTGGTCGCAAGCTGCGACCCTTCGAGCACTTTGACTTCGCGCTGCGGGAAGGGAATTGAAATGCCGTGTTCCTGAAACGCGTCCCATAGAGCGAGGTACACGTTGCCCCGGATATTGGTCAGCCCGCCCGTGGGATCCCGAATCCAGAAGCGCAGGACCCATTCCAATCCCGTTTGACTGTACCAGCTCAGGGTCGCACCCGAGCGCAGACAGTGCAACAGATTAAGAGCCTGTGAACGGCAGCGCGATCATAACGGGCGTCAGATCGGTGTCGGCACCTGCGGCGTGCACGATCAGTCCCGCACACAGGATCGCAATCAGTCCCAAATTGATGATGTTCAGTTTTGTCAGCATTTTGCCCCTCGCAACATACTGTACGTGCAAAGGTTGGCTTTGGATCACTTGAGTCAAGTCATGCGCCGACACAGAGCCGCACTTGCGGCAGGAGGGGGCGATGATGTATGGCAGCACGTATGGAAATGGTTTTCGATCTGGACGAACGCGCGCGGTTGCGGGAGCGTTTCTTCGGTGCGACGCACACGGTGCTCGCGCGGCTATAATCCTGCGCCCGCGCCCACCTCATCCAACACCACATTTTCGCCAAGCAAGGGAGAGGACCAATGTCCCCCAAAACGCTCTATGATAAAATCTGGGACGCCCATGTCGCGCATGAAGCCGACGATGGCACCTGCCTTTTGTATATCGACCGCCACCTCGTTCATGAAGTGACCAGCCCGCAGGCCTTTGAAGGGCTGCGCATGGCGGGTCGGTCGGTGCGCGCACCCGACAAGACCATCGCGGTTCCGGATCATAACGTGCCGACAACACCCGGTCGCGAAGACCCCAAGAACATGACTGAAGACAGCGCCATTCAGGTCGCTGCACTTGACAAGAACGCCAAGGATTTCGGCATTCACTATTACCCGGTGTCGGACGTCCGTCAGGGCATCGTCCACATCGTTGGCCCCGAACAGGGCTGGACGCTGCCGGGGATGACCGTTGTTTGTGGTGACAGCCATACCGCGACACACGGCGCATTCGGCGCGTTGGCGCACGGGATCGGAACCTCCGAGGTCGAGCACGTTCTGGCAACCCAGACGCTGATCCAGAAGAAGTCCAAGAACATGAAGGTCGAGATCACCGGCAAGCTTGCGCCGGGTGTGACCGCCAAGGACATCACCCTGTCGGTGATCGGCAAGACCGGCACCGCTGGTGGCACTGGGTACGTCATCGAATATTGCGGCGAAGCGATCCGCGATCTGTCGATGGAAGGCCGTATGACTGTGTGCAACATGGCCATCGAAGGCGGTGCGCGCGCGGGTCTGATCGCGCCGGACGAAAAGACGTTTGAGTATGTCAAAGGCCGCCCGCATGCCCCGAAAGGCGCACAGTGGGAAGCCGCTCTGGCATGGTGGAAGACGCTTTTCTCGGACGAGGATGCGCATTGGGACAAGGTGGTCACCATCAAGGGCGAAGACATCGCGCCTGTTGTGACATGGGGCACCTCGCCCGAAGACGTGCTGCCGATCACCGCTGAAGTGCCGTCTGCCGACAGCTTTGAAGGTGGCAAGGTCGGTGCAGCGCAGCGGTCGCTGGACTATATGGGTCTGACACCAGGCCAGAAACTGTCGGATATCGAGATCGACACCGTGTTTATCGGGTCGTGCACCAATGGCCGCATCGAGGACCTTCGCGCTGCAGCCGAAATCCTCAAGGGCAAGAAGATCGCCGTGAAACGGGCGATGGTCGTGCCGGGATCAGGCCTTGTGCGCGCTCAGGCCGAGGAAGAAGGTCTGGCGGATATCTTCAAGGAAGCCGGGTTCGAATGGCGTCTTGCGGGCTGTTCCATGTGCCTTGCAATGAACCCCGACCAGCTTCAGCCGGGGGAACGTTGTGCCGCAACGTCGAACCGCAACTTCGAAGGCCGTCAGGGCCGTGGCGGTCGCACACATCTGATGTCGCCTGCGATGGCAGCGGCCGCGGCGATCACTGGGAAACTCACCGATGTGCGGGAGATGATGTAATGGACAAATTCGAAAAACTCACCGGGGTCGCGGCTCCGATGCCGCTGGTGAACATCGACACCGACATGATCATCCCCAAGCAGTTCCTGAAAACGATCAAGCGGTCGGGTCTTGGTGTGAACCTGTTCGACGAAATGCGGTACGACAATGACGGCAACGAGATCCCAGATTTCGTGCTGAACAAACCGCAGTACCGCTACGCAGAAATCCTTGTCGCCGGCGACAATTTTGGCTGCGGATCGTCCCGTGAACACGCGCCCTGGGCGCTCAAGGATTTCGGCATCAAGTCTGTGATCTCGACCTCGTTTGCGGACATCTTCTACAACAACTGCTTCAAGAATGGCATTCTGCCCATCGTGTTGCCGAAAGAGGCGGTCGATGTGTTGATGAAAGACGCCGAAAAGGGCTCGAACGCGCGGATGACCGTCGATCTGGAAAACCAGACGGTCACCAGCTCTGACGGAGATGTTTTCTCGTTCGAATTGGACAGCTTCAAGAAGCATTGCCTGATGAACGGCCTCGACGATATTGGCCTGACCATGGAAAAAGCAGCTTCCATCGACAGTTTCGAAGCACAGGCCGCGCAGGCCCGCCCCTGGGTCTAAGCGCACAGGGCATGATATTCAAAAGGCCGTCCGTTCCGGGCGGCCTTTTTCGTTGGCGGTCAGGCTTTGGCGGGTGCGGATCTTTCTGCCCGGTGAAACAGGGCCACGGAAATGATGCTGACGACCACAAGCATAATTCCGAACCACCATGTGGCCCGCAGCGTTTGCGAATAGTCCGCCAACGCTCCGGCGAGGACGGGTGCGCCCATCATGGCGACGTAGTAGATCGTGAAATACACGCCCATCGCAAAGGCTCGTGATTGCGGTGGGAGTATGGTTGCGGGCATCCCAACGATGGGGCCAAAGCAAAGGCCGGACAGAAAGCCAAAGATCAGCACTGCCGCCGGAACAATTGCGATGGGCGCATACATGATCACCGGGGCGAGGACCACAAAGCTGGACAATCCAAACGTGATCACCGCATCTCTTTTTCCGGACCGGTCCGCCAGGACACCGCCGATGGGAATGGCGATGGCCAGACATAGCATAAACGCGCTGATCAGCGCGCTTGCGGTGGTCAGACCCAGCCCCCGTTCGGTCAGAAGCGCCGGTCCAAAGCTGAACACCATTGCGAGCGCGGCATTGGACAACGCCCAAGCGGTTCCGGCAAGAAGGAGCGGATAGACTGGAAAACTTGTGATTTTGACCTCGGTCACGGCTTCTGTGCCCGTGTCTGCCGGTTGATAAATCAGGACAAAAGCGATCAGCGCGACGGTGATACTGGCAAGCACGGTGATCCACGCAAGTTGCAGACCTCCGTTGGCCGAAATGATCGGCAGAGCAAACAACGCAAGCGCGATGCCGAGAGGCCATGAATTGATGAAGATCGACATCGCGGTCGAAATCTCGCGACCGACAAACCAGTCTATGACCATCTTGGTCATGACGACATTCAGGGCGACACCGCCGACCCCCGCCAACAGTCGCCCTGTAACAAGCAGACCCCATGTCGGTGCCCACGCGATCAGCACACTGCCAAGGAACATCAGGCCCATGCTGAGGCCAACGATCCGTTTATCGCCAAAGCGGCCCGCAATCGCGCCACCGGGGATGGCCGCGACTACACCTGGGGCAAGGTAGAGGCCGATCAGAAAGCCGATGTCGGCAAGGCTCAAGCCGTAGCTGTCGACAAGAAGGGGAGAGAGCGCGCCAATGGACTGGAACTGAAACCCCATTGCGGTGCGCGCCAGAAAAAGCACGGCAAGGATCGTCCAACGATTGCGCATTTACGTCTCCGGCTTTTTGGATTTAGGTCAGCATCACCTTGATTTGTAAATGCTCATGTGGACCGACGCGGCTTTTCGAGAGGTTTGATGCACAAGACGCCCCTACAACATGTTGTAGGTACACAGGTGACTGCCACATTTCTGATCAGCCGATGATGTATTCCGGCACCAGTTATCCTGCGAAAACAATGTTTTCATGTGCAGGTGTCTTGGCCAGAGTTGAGCCGTCCCGCGAACTTGGGCAAAACTGGGGCAATAATGCGGCAGTCCGTCAATCCCGACGGCACAAATTTGGAATAAGGTCGCGGCATCGTATCGCGGCCATCCGGTTTGAAGGGAACCAGAGTGGTCAAGCGGATCATAGGATCAGCTGTGCGTGCGCTGTTGATGGCGTTCCTTGTGGTGATACCGTCATTGGTGTTGCCCGGAACCTCCAGCGATGCAGCCCAGATGGCAGCGCTTGTGGCGCTGGTTGCTGCCGTCGTCACCTTTGCCGAGTATTCGAGCGAATATCCCACCTTTCTTGAGTTCCGGAACGCGCCGCCCTTCAACCGGCTGCGGTTCTTGGCGCTGTTTTTCTGCGTCTGGTTTGCCGCGCTTTTGATGGCGTCCGAAACGCACGATCCCGCCTTGCCGCCGACGTTGCTTGAAAATCTTGCATCTGGCGCGGCGTCTGTTCTGGATTTTCCCTATTCGCCGGTGCGACTCATGTCGATTGCGTTTGCGGATCTGCCTGTCTGGTTCGACGTGGCGTCTGCCACGCGGATTGCCAGCTTGTTGATGGCTGTGACGATGATCGCGCTGTTTCTCTTCTGGATGCATGCGCGGTTCATCTTCTGGCCGATCCGCAAAATGGCGTTCAATTTCTGGATCAACCTGCCGCTTTTCGATCCGACGTCTGGGCGCGATTTGCTGTTCCGACTGAAGCGGGACGCGCATTTTAACCTCGCGTTAGGGTTTTTGCTGCCATTCCTGATCCCGGCCTTGCTGCGGTTGTGGATCGGCGCGTTCGATGCCTCGATGTTAGCTTTGCCAGAGATCATGATCTGGGTGCTGTGCGCGTGGGCGTTTCTACCACTGACCTTGATGATGCGGGGGATCGCCCTGTTCCGGGTGGCCGCCCTGATCGAGGAAAAACGCCGCCGCGCCTATGCGCAGGAAGACGAATTGCAGCTGGTCTGATTTTCGCGATTTCTGCGCTTTGGTTTTCAGCATCCGGACTGATTGCACAGGACTTGCGTGTTGCCTTGTGGCACGCGCCATTGACACGCGACGGGCCGGGAGTGCTGTTGCGCGATCTGCTCAAACAAGACGCAGCACTGGTCGCTGCCGCAGATGCTCTGTCGGATGCGGATGCCGATATCATCGTCCTCACGCGGTTCGACTACGATGGCAGTGGCACAACTCTGCGGGCTTTCGCAGACCTTGTGGATGGCGGGCATATCCATGTGCAGGCGCTTCGGTCCAATGCAGGCATTCCAACCCCGTACGACATGGATGGTGATGGTCGACTGGGCGAGGCCGAGGATGCACAGGCGTTTGGTCGTTTTCCCGGGCAAGAAGCGCTTGCTGTGCTGTCCCGGTTGCCCTTGGATTTAGACGGTTTGCAATCTTTCAATGATGTTCTTTGGCGCAATTTTCCAGGAACATTGATGACCGATGCCGACGCGGGCCGCGATGACCAACGTTTGTCCGGTGGGGGACATTGGGTTGTCCCGGTGTTTCTGTCCAGCGATGCAGGTAGCGCTTCCGTATCGCTGTTGGTCGGGCACGCCGGACCACCGGTGTTTGATGGGCCATAGGATCGCAACGGGCGGCGCAACCGCGATGAGTTGCGGCTTTGGGAAGCCATCATTGCGGACTTGGACGGACCGTTTGTGTTCATGGCCAACACCAATCTCGATCCCGATCGTGGCGATGGCTATCGCGATGCCATGGCAGAGTTTCTTGCACTTGATCGCCTGACAGATCCGCTGCCTGGCCAGATCACGGCCCATTGGCAGAAGCCCGGACCGATGCGGGTGTCCTATATTCTTCCATCTTCGGAGTTCGGGATCAGGGCTTCGCGGGTCTGGCCCGTGCGCGGAGATGAGCAGCACAGCCTGATAACGGTCGACTTGACCCTGCCTGATACGACCCTGCCTTGACCCTTTGAGCTTGCGGGTCTACGCGAAGGGCAACCCTGTTGATCAAAGGAACCCATGATGAGCAACGCTTCGCTTTTGATATTGCCCGGCGACGGGATTGGCCCCGAGGTGATGGCCGAGGTGCGTAAGGTTATTGACTGGTACGGTGCCAAGCGCGACCTGACCTTCGATGTGAGCGAAGACCTTGTTGGTGGTGCCGCCTATGACAAGCATGGCACACCGCTTCATGATGACACGATGGCCAAAGCCCAAGAGGTCGATGCGGTGCTGTTGGGCGCGGTTGGCGGTCCGAAATACGACAATCTCGATTTCAGTGTGAAACCGGAACGCGGTCTTTTGCGTTTGCGCAAGGAAATGGATCTTTTCGCAAACCTCCGCCCGGCGCAGTGTTTCGACGCCCTTGCCGACTTTTCGTCTTTGAAGAAGGACGTCGTCGCCGGTCTCGACATCATGATCGTGCGCGAACTGACCTCTGGAATCTACTTCGGCGAGCCGCGTGGCATTTTCGAAGAGGGCAATGAGCGCGTCGGCATCAACACCCAGCGCTATACCGAGAGCGAGATTGACCGCGTGGCCCGTTCGGCGTTCGAATTGGCACGCCGCCGGAACAACAAGGTCTGTTCCATGGAAAAGGCCAACGTCATGGAGTCGGGCATCCTGTGGCGGGAAGTCGTGCAGAAAGTGCACGACGAGGATTACCCGGACGTCGAGCTGTCGCACATGTACGCCGACGCAGGCGCAATGCAGCTGTGCCGCTGGCCCAAGCAGTTCGACGTGATCGTGACCGACAACCTGTTCGGCGATCTGCTGTCCGACGCCGCCGCGATGCTGACCGGAAGCCTTGGTATGCTGCCTTCGGCAAGCCTTGGCTCTCCGATGGCCAATGGTCGTCCGAAGGCGCTCTATGAACCGGTACACGGGTCTGCGCCGGATATCGCCGGTCAGGGCAAGGCGAACCCGATCGCCTGTATCCTGAGCTTTGCCATGGCCCTGCGCTATTCCTTCGATCAGGGTGAAGAAGCGGCCCGCCTTGAAGCCGCAATCGAGACTGTTCTTGCCAATGGCGCGCGGACGGCGGACCTGATGGGGCCGGAAGGCGGCTCGCCCATGTCCACCACTGAAATGGGTGATGCCATCATCGCGGCACTTGACGCGAGTCTCTAACCAAAGAAAGGGCCAGCTATGTCTTCGAATGTCAAAGGCGCATTGCTGGCCCTGGTCGCCTTTGGGCTCTATTCGACGCATGACGTTTTCATCAAGATCCTTGGGGCGACCTATTCGCCGATCCAGATCGTGTTCTTCAGCGTCCTGCTGAGCTTTCCTCTCGCCACTCTCATGCTGATGCGCGATGCCACTCCGGGCACACTAGTCCCGGTGCATCCCTGGTGGATGGCTGTGCGCACAGTAGCTGCCGTCATCACGGGAATCTTGGCTTTTTACGCGTTCTCGGTCCTGCCGCTGACGCAGACCTACGCGATTCTCTTTGCGACCCCACTCATCATCACGGTCCTGTCGATCCCGATACTTGGCGAAACGGTGCGGTTGCGGCGCTGGATGGCGGTGATCGTCGGTCTGATCGGCGTTATGGTCGTGCTCCGTCCCGGATCGACCGAGCTGACACTTGGTCACGCAGCAGCGATCCTTGCGGCCTTTGGGGGTGCCTTCGCGTCGATCGTCGTCCGCAAGATCGGAGCGGAAGAGCGGACCGTCGTGATGCTCCTCTACCCGATGGTTGCCAACTTCGTTGTGACAGGCCTTGCGTTGGCTTTTGTGTATAAGCCGATGCCGATCGAACATCTGGGCATGCTCGCGGTGATTTCCATCATGGCCTGGATAGCTGGACGTATCATCATCTCTGCCTATCGGACGGGTGAAGCGGCCATTGTCGCACCAATGCAATATTCCCAGATCCTTTGGGCCACCGGATTCGGCCTGCTGTTTTTCGGCGAAACAACGGATGCCTACACTGCAGCAGGTGCCACGATCATCATCGCGTCAGGCATCTACATCGTGTTCCGCGAAAGCAGAGGCGGAACGTCGAAAACAACGCCGGTTCTGCGGACGCGCACGCGGTTTGCCACGCCATCCATGCCCCGTCTGAGCGACATGATGCGTTCCGGTCGCTACCGGGATGAGCCTATGAGCTCGGGTGGTCGCGACTAGGGTCGCATTCCGCAAAAATCACATGTGGTTTTGCCAAATCAAGGCTTGTCAAATCCACACGCGGGCAGTAGTTCCCCGTGCACGGTCGGGCTGTAGCGCAGCCTGGTAGCGCACCTGCTTCGGGAGCAGGGGGTCGGAGGTTCGAATCCTCTCAGCCCGACCAGTATCCAAGATTTCCGCGTTTCAGACGGTTTTGGCCGCCTTGAGCCCACCCTTGGCAAAGGCTGGCACATAGGCGCCAAGCTCAAGCGCCTTTTCCGGGTTCGATGCATTGCCATCGAGCGCACGGCGTTTCACCCCCTGAAGGATCGCAGCCATGCGGAAATAGGTGAAAGCCAGGTAGAAGCCGAACCGGTCGATGCCCGGCAGGCCCATGCGCCGACAATACGCCTCGACGAAAGCGTGATCCTCGGGAATGCCCAGCTGATTACGATCGACACCGGCAAGTCCACGTCCCACATCGCCGGGCGGCAATCCCCACTGCATGATGACAGCGGCCAGGTCTGCGTATGGATGGCCAAGTGTGGACAACTCCCAATCAAGGACCGCGACACAGGTTGGGCGATCCGGTGCGAACAGCAGGTTATCGATGCGGTAATCCCCATGCACCAGCGTCACGCGACCGTCATCCTCGGGCAGGTTGTCTGCAAGCCATTGGATCAGCGCGTCCATCTCCGGCAACGCCTCGGTCTCGGTGGCGCGGTATTGCTTCGTCCAGCGATCAATCTGTCTCTGATAATAATTGCCGTGAGGGCCGTAGTCGTTCAACCCGGTTGCGGACAGTTCGACCGAATGGATCGCTGCCAAAACGCGGTTCATATCGTCAAAGATCGCCGATCTGTTCGGGGCCGAGACATCGGGAAGGCGTGGATCAACAAAGCTGCGACCCTGAACATGATCCATGACATAGAACATCGACCCGATCACCGACTTGTCTTCGCACAGCGCGTGCATCCGCGCGACGGGCACGTCGGCCCCTGCCAAGGCGCTCTGGACCCGGAATTCGCGGTCGACTGCATGGGCTGATTTCAAAAGCTGCCCCGGCGGTTTGCGTCGCAGCACATAAGTCCCCGACGCTGCGGTCAGCTTGAACGTCGGATTCGATTGACCGGTTGCGAATTTCTCAACCGAGATGGGCCCGCGAAAGCCGGGGACATGCGCCGCCATCCATGTCCCGACAGCGTCGATGTCGAAAAGCGCGCTCATCAGTTGGTGTATTTGCGCAGCTCGGCGCGGGCGACCTGACGGCGGTGCACGGCGTCGGGACCATCGGCGAACCGAAGCGTGCGCAGATGCGTCCACATCCGCCAGAGCGGCGTGTCCTGGCTGATGCCGGTGCCGCCATAGAGCTGCATCGCCTCGTCCACCACCTTGAGCGACACGAGTGGGGCCACCACCTTGATCTGGCTGATCCACGGTTGTGCCGCGCGCGTCCCTTGGGTGTCCATCATCCACGCCGCCTTGAGGCAGAGCAGCCGCGCCTGTTCGATCTCCATCCGCGCGTTGGCGATGATGTCGTAATTGGCCCCCAGTTCGACCAGTGGCTTGCCAAACGCTTCGCGGTGCAGCCCGCGCCGACACATCAGTTCCAGCGCTTTTTCGGCCAGCCCGATGGACCGCATGCAATGGTGAATGCGCCCCGGTCCAAGTCGCCCTTGCGCCACTTCGAACCCGCGCCCTTCGCCCAGTGCGATATTCTTGGCAGGCACGCGGACATCCGTGAACCGCAGATGCATGTGGCCATGCGGCGCGTCGTCCTGCCCAAACACATGCATCGGGCGCAGCACCTCGATGCCCGGAATGCCGGGGTCCATCACGAACATCGTATGTCGGTTGTGTTTGGCCGCATCGGGAGCGGTGCAGGCCATGAGGATGTATAACCCGCAGCGCGGGTCCCCTGCGCCAGAGATCCAGTATTTTTCGCCGTTCAGGACCCAGTCATCGCCGTCGCGCCTTGCCTCGAATGCAAGCTGAGCAGCATCGGAGGAGGCCACGTCGGGTTCGGTCATCACATAGGCCGACCGGATTTCACCGTCGAGCAACCGCGTCAGCCAGCGATCCTTCATCCATTGGTCGCCGTAACGTTCCAACACTTCCATGTTGCCGGTATCTGGGGCCGAGCAGTTGAACACTTCGGCAGCAAGGTGAACCTTGCCCATCTCTTCAGCCAGATAGGCATATTCAACCGTGGTCAGCCCGTGACCCTTGTCGCTGTCGGTGAGCCAGAAGTTCCACAGCCCGCGCTCTTTGGCCTTGTTCTTGAGTCCATTCAGGATCTCAAGCTGGCGGTCGGTATGCTGAAAACGGTCGCCTGAAGCGTGCTTGCCGACCTCTGCATGAAACTCATGATCCAGCGGCGCGATCTCGGTGTCCACCATCTCGCGCACTTGAGTCACAAGCGCACGCACGCGATCCGTCATTCCCAGGTCCATGGTGTCTCGTTCTCCCTACGTGACAAGTATTCGGACATTAGAAGCACTTGCCCCGGACGACCAGTGCTGACGGTTAGTGTCTTCTCTGGTTCCAAAATACTTCGGGGGTCTGGGGGCAGAGCCCCCAGCCAGTCGGATTGGCAAAGCCAATCCGAAATCTCTCAGAAGTCCAGATTTTCGACGCTCAGTGCGTTCTGTTGGATGAACTCACGACGCGGTTCGACAAC
>Ga0213861_10004778_pt1 | contig 10985 bp, 10 predicted proteins | sample PICome_4_FD_160110 | JGI IMG/M metagenome (GOLD analysis project Ga0213861, IMG submission 160110) | Coastal seawater microbial communities near Pivers Island, North Carolina, United States - PICO131 | ecosystem: Environmental > Aquatic > Marine > Coastal | place: USA: North Carolina...
GGACAAAAAAATAAAATTACAATTCCGTTTGTAAAAGAATTATTGGAATTTAAAGGCGTGGAATTAATTTTATTATCAGAAAAATTTTTGTCAGTAAAAAAAACTAAAGAAGTTTCATGGAATGAGTTAAAGCCAATGATTATTTCCCATTTAAATGATTATTTTTCAAAAAATAACGAACCCATTTTAAACAATAAAAAAAAACCCGCTAATAATGCTAATAATAACAGTGAAATTGTTAATAAGATTATGGAAGTTTTAGATACCAAAATTAGACCAGCTGTGGCAAGAGATGGTGGAGATATTAAATTTGTTTCTTTTGAAAATGGTGTTGTAAAAGTTCTTCTACAAGGTAGCTGCTCAGGCTGTCCAAGCTCTTTGATGACTTTAAAACAAGGGGTCCAGAATCTTTTAAAACATTACGTAAATGAGGTTAATACTGTTGAGGCGGTACAATGAAAAAAAAACTAAGCTACAGAGATAAACTAGTCGAATTAGCCTACATATATGATGTAAAGGAAATTAAAGATTATCAAAATAATCGAAAAAATTTAACGATAGGCCAATTAGAGCTAATACTTAAGAAAAACAAAATTGTAATACCTAAAGACTTTAAATCAAATTTCTTAAGGGACAATATTGTTAAACCAGTTACAAAAATTAAATCTAATTTAATTGAATTTAAAGAAAACAGAATTAAGGATAAAAATAAGTTTATACGAAAAGCAGAAAATTTTAAACATGACTCAAATAGAAAAATTACAAGAACTTTTAAAGATATTTGGAAGCAACTTGGTCAAGTAGGTCTTAATTTTCTTAATATCATTCCAAAACTAGGTAAAGTTATTTATGAATTTTTTGGAAAATTATTCATTGATCTATTCCACGGAATTTACAATCAACAAATAGAACCACAAAAAGCTAAAAGAGTAATTATCGGTATCGCTTCGGTAGCAGTTATTTCAACTATAGTTTTTAGTGGAATAAATTATATTTCAGGCGATAAAATTGTAAAAAAGACCGAAATAAAAAAAGAGACTGTAGTAAAGAAACCAAAAATTAAAGAAGAAGTAAAAAAACTAGATGTTAAAGCAAAAAATAAAAATGAAATAAAAAAACCTAAGATTAAAAAAGAACAGGAACCAAAATTTGAAGTAAAAAGAAAAAGTGTCGATGAAGTAATTTTACCTGATTTAAACCTTAAAACTGAAACTGTTTTAAATCTTTTTAAAGATGTCGAGTACGATCTCGGAGTGGTAAGATCCAACAAATTAGTTAAACCTATTTATTTTACTCAATTTCCGAAAGACCTTGATGAGCTAAAAAGCACTCAATTAAAAAAAGAGACTTTTATTAAAATAGTTTTGCCACTAGTTGTAGCAGAAAATGAGAGAATTCTTGCTGATAGAGAAAAATTAAAAATTTTGTCTGTTAAAAAATTTACTACCGACCCAGAAAAACAGTGGATTAGACAAAAGCTGTTAGAGTATAAAGTCAAAAAAGGTGATTTAAAAGAGTTGTTAGTTCGAATGGATATAATCCCAACTTCGATAGCTTTAGCCCAAGCAGCGAAAGAAAGTGGTTGGGGAACATCTAGATTTGCTTTAGAAGGAAACGCTATATTTGGGCAGTGGACTTGGAGTGGTCAAGGAATTGCTCCATTGGATAGAGCAAATGATAAAAATCACAAAATCTTGAAGTTTCCAATTTTAAGAGCTTCAGTGAAAGCTTACAAAAATAATCTTAATACTCATAAAAGTTATTCCAAGTTTAGAGAAAAAAGATTAAATCTTAGAGAAAAGAAAAAAAGAATTTCTGGATTAGAATTAACAGAGACGTTAAATAATTACGCTCAAACAGGTTCTGAATATACAAAAATTTTAAATCAGATTATTAAACAAAATAGACTGACTGATTTTGAGCCTGTAAGTTTAATAAATTCAGTAAAAAAAATAGAGCTCAGCTCTTAAGTTATTTTTCACTTACTACAAATTGAATACCTAACCAACGCCAAAAACCACTTGGATCTCTTAAAGAGCAATTAATTCTTCCTCTTTCGCCAGTAAATTTTTCATTAATATTTATTAATAATGTATTAGTATTATTAAACTTTATATTTGATTGTCTCCACTGATCACCTTCATTCGAATAACACGTCAAAGATTTCAAGTTTTTAATATTTTCGTAAAAATTTATCTCAACTTTAGGTGGGTTTTTATTCTGTAGTAAATATTTTTCTTCAGGATAAATATTTTGATATTTAAAAGGTAATGTTTTTATTAAAGAACTAAATCTTTTAATTTCTCCATATTTTTCGTTAATTGGAAATCTTGGAAGTTCATAAAGATTTTTTGTTTCATCCATTACACCGGAATGTTGACCAAATGCATATTTAAAGTTAAGCGTTTTAACTATGTCTATAAAACTAAGACTATACTCGCCGAAAGGATAAGAAAAAAAGGTGGAATTTTTACCTAGTTTTTCATTAAAAATTGATATTGATTTTTTAATATCTTCTTTAATTATATCATTATCTTCATCAACAAGGTATTCATGACTATGGCTATGGTTTCCTATCTCTACAAAACTTTCCTTAGATATTTCTTTTATTTGTTCCCATGACATATAATTTGAGGATCCAACTTCACGTGTATTTACAAATAAAATAAAAGGTATTTTTCTTTCTTTAAGAATTGGCCAAGCATTTTCATAAAAAGAAGAAAAACCATCGTCAATGGTTAAAAGTATCTTTCTTTGTTTTTTATTGTTGAACAATTCATCCTCAAAATTTTTTGGATTAACAAATTTAATCTTATTATCTTCGATAATTTTTAAATGTTGTTTGAAATCTTTGATTTTTATATTTGTTGATGGATATTTATTTTCTTCAAATCTGTGATACATCAAAGAAATTATACCAAAATCATCAATATCTTTTATTAAAGGATTTGAATACAAATTGTTTTGAAATGCTAAAATAGCTATAAATAGACTTATGATAAAAGATTTTCTTATTTTAAATTGCATAGGCAAAAACGATAAAATCGGTATTAAAGTTGATAATAAATTTTATATCCATGATTTTGACCAAAAAGTAAATAAAAATGATCAGCTAGTTTCAATCATAATAAACTTATTAAAAAAACACAAAATAAATATTAATAATGATTTTTCTATATTAATTAATAATGGTCCAGGCAGTTTTTCATCTATTAGAGTTTCATTGGCTGTAGCAAAAGGAATTAAAATTTCAAAAAAAATTAGTTTGTATGGATATAAAAATACTGATTTAAGTCAATTTAACCTTGTCAATATTGATCTTTTAATTAAAAAAAATTTAATACAAAAAAATTTGATTAAACCCTTATATATAAGTTAAATTAATAAAATGAACTCAATAGAAAATAAATGCAAAAAAAAAGGCGTCAGACTTACAGATCAAAGGAAGATCATAGCCCAAGTTATGTCTGATGCAAGGGATCATCCGGATGTTGATGAGCTTCACAAAAGAGTAACTTTGGTAGATAGAAAAATAAGTATTGCAACAGTATATAGAACAGTAAAGCTTTTTGAAGAATCGGGAATTGTGGAAAAGCACGACTTCAAGGGAGGAAAAGCTAGATACGAACAATCTCCAGATGAACACCATGATCACTTAATTGATATTAATAGTGGAGCAATAATAGAATTTGTTGATAAAGAAATTGAAAAACTTCAAAATGAAGTTGCCAAAAAATTAGGTTACAAACTTGTTGATCATAAATTGGAACTTTACGGTTCAAAAATAAAAAAATAAATTGCAAAAAAAAATTTTTATTAAAACTTTAGGCTGTCAAATGAACGAATATGACAGTAATCGTATTTTAGATTTAATGAAAAAATTAAATTATGTTTCTACAAAAAATCTAAAAGATGCTAATTGTTATATTTTGAATACATGCCATATAAGAGAAAAAGCAACGGATAAAGTTTATCACGATATAGGAAGATTAAAAAAAGAGTTTAGAAATAAACTAAAACCAATTGTATTAGTGGCAGGTTGTGTTGCTCAGGCTGAGGGAGAAATATTATTAAATAAAGAAAAATATATTGATGCTGTTATCGGCCCCCAATCATATCATCAGATTAATGAAATAATTTTGAAGCTAGAGCAAAAATTAAAATCTATAAATTTTACTGAGTTTGATGTAATAGAAAAATTTGATAGTTTAAATTCTGTTAAGAATTCTAATAATAAAATCTCCTCATTTTTAACTATTCAAGAAGGGTGCGATAAATTTTGCAAATTTTGTGTTGTTCCGTATACACGCGGACCAGAATTTTCCCGATCAATTGAAGAAATATTAATAGAGGCGAATCAACTAGTAGAAAATGGTGCTAAAGAAATCACTTTGCTTGGGCAAAATGTCAATGCGTATAATTTTGAAACAAAAAGACTTTCTGATTTAATTTTAGAAGTATCCAAAATTAACAACTTAGAAAGAATAAGATATACCACTTCACACCCTAGAGATTTTACGGAGGATTTAATTGAAGTACACAGAAATTGTAAAAAACTAATGCCGGTAATTCATTTACCTGTTCAAAGTGGATCAAACAAAATATTAAGTGCAATGAATAGAAACCACACTATTGAAGAATATTTAAATATTTTAGAAAAATTAAAAAAAATAAAACCAAATATTAAATTTTCAAGTGATTTTATCATAGGATACCCAGGGGAAACTAATAATGATTTTGCTGCAACTATGAAATTAATGAATGATGTAAAATTTATAAACTCCTATTCCTTTATATTTAGCCCAAGACCAGGCACACCCGCTTTTGATCTTAATAAAATTGATCAAAAAGAGGCAAAGAGTAGGCTTACACAATTTCAAAAACTTGCAGATGAAAAAAAAATAAACTATAGAAAAAATTTAATCAATAAAACGGCACTAGTATTATTTGAAAATAAAATTAAAGATGAAAATAAATATTTTGGTAGAGATGAATACTCTAACTCCGTGATTGTGGAAACTAAGGAGAATTTAATAGGAAAAATAAAAATTGTTAAAATTTTAAATGTAAATCACAATACATTGTTGGGTAAAACTATCCATGATATTAATAAAACAAATTATGCAGCTTAAATAAATGTCTGAAATCAGTAAATTAAACCAAAATCTTAATATTAAAAAAATAGACAATAAGACTGTAAACATTTCAATTATAGATAATGAGATGTTAATGGCTATCGTAGGTGAATTTGATCAAAATTTGAAAAGCTTATCTAAATTAACATATACTGATGTTTTTTTCAGGGGAAATTCGATTACATGTAAAGGAGCAAAAGAAAACCTTTTTACATTTTGTGAATCAATTAAATTTTTAACGAACAAATATTTATTAACGAATATTATAGAAAAAGAAGATATAGTCTTGTCTGTGAAAAAAAATATAGAAATAGAAGACTCCAATGTTAAAAGTTTTAAACAATTAATAAAGACACCAAAGAAATCTGTCATAGCAAGATCAGAAAAACAATCAGAATATATTAAGGCTTTAAAAGAAAATGACATAATATTTTCTCTAGGGCCAGCAGGAACTGGAAAAAGCTTTTTAGCTGTTTCCGTAGCAGTCACCTTACTTATGGAAAAAAAAATAGATAGAGTCATACTCTCTAGACCAGCAGTAGAAGCAGGAGAAAAATTGGGATTTTTACCTGGTGACATGAAAGAAAAAGTTGATCCATATCTGAGGCCTTTGTATGACGCATTATATGAACTCTTTGGAGCAGATAAGATTGATAAAAAAATAGAGTCGGGAGAAATTGAAATCGCACCACTAGCTTTTATGAGAGGAAGAACTCTTAAAAATTGTTTTGCAATTTTAGACGAAGCACAAAATGCTACAGAAACACAAATTAAAATGTTCTTAACAAGAATAGGGGAAAACTCAAAACTAGTTGTTAACGGAGATCCTAGTCAAGTAGATTTGATAAATAAATCACATTCTGGATTAACTAAATCTAAAAATATTTTAAAAGATATAAAAGAAATAAAGTTAATAGAGTTTAATCACAATGACGTTGTAAGACACCCGTTAGTCTCAAAAATTATTAGGGCTTATCAAAACAAAAGCGCTGATGATAAAAATTAACGTAATTACCAATAATGATAACTGGTATAAGATGATTAAAAATCCAGTTAATCATATTGCCAGAAAAATTGATAAGATAAATAGATTTGATAAAAGCTTCAAAAAAAAGAGTATTTATTGCACATTACTTCTCTCAGGCGACAGGGAAATTAAAAATCTTAATAAAAAATTTAGAAAAAAAAATAAACCAACAGATGTTTTATCGTTTCCATTTCAAGCAAAAAAAGAATTAAATAATTTATTAAAAAAAGAAAAAGAGATTTACTTAGGAGACATAATCGTCAACCTGAATAAAATCAAAATTAAAAATTTAAAAGACTTTAATTCAGAATTTAATCGTCTATGGATTCATGGTCTGTTACACCTTTTTGGGCATGAACATAAAAAAAAAAAAGATTTTTTAAAAATGGATCAGATAGAAAAAAAATATTTAAATTTAATTAATGCTTAAAAATTATTTAAGTAAACAATTTTTAATATTATATTTTATACCATTTATTATTGGATCAGTATCGGTCTTATCTTTTGAGCCATTTAATTTAACTGTTATTAATTTTATAATCTTACCAACTTTTTTTTATTTAATAGTTTATATTAATAAAAAATCAAAAAGTGTTTACAGAAAAAAACCATACAAAAAAAATCTCTTTCTAATTGGATTATTATTTGGATTTGGTTTTTATTTTAGCGGCATATCTTGGATTACGAACTCACTTACATTCGATGAAAACTTTAAAATTTTAATACCCTTCGCGCTAATTCTAGTGCCTCTTTTCTTAAGTTTATTTACAGCTTTCACGATCTTACTTGTTGGCCCTCATTTAAAATTTAATTTTACATCAATATTAATTTTTTCAGGAAGTATAGCCTTGTCAGATTATTTGAGAGCAAAATTATTTACTGGATTTCCCTGGAATTTATGGGCTTACAGCACAGTTTGGGCAAACGAGGTTCTACAAATTTTAAACATAACAGGTTTGTATTTGTACAATTTATTTGTAATAACTTTTTTTACCATACCTGTAATTATTTTCTTTAGAATTAGTGTAATTAAAAAACTACTTATTTTTTTTTTATTTATTTTAATTATTTTATTTCTCGTTATTTACGGAAATTATGAGATTAATAAGAATAGAAAGTTATTAAATAATATTAACCAATCAATATTTGTAAAAATTATATCACCTAATTTTGATCTAGAATATGATCTTAGTGAACGAGAAATTGAGGAGAGGTTTAAAAAACTAATAAGGTATAGCGACCCAAAAAAAGATCAAAAAACTTTATTTATTTGGCCGGAAGGTGTTTTTAGTGGATACAGTTTTGGTGAAGTTTCAATTTTTAAAGAAATGATTAGAACTAATTTTTCTAAAGAACATATTATAATATTTGGGGCGAATAAATTAGACAAAAAAACTGGAAATTTTTTTAATAGCATGCTGGTTGTGAATAATAATTTCAAATTAATACAAAGTTACGATAAATTAAAACTTGTTCCATTTGGTGAATTTCTTCCATTTGAAAAAGTATTAAACAAATTTGGTTTCAAAAAGATTACAGAAGGGCACGGCTCATTTTTGAAAGGAACTAAAAATAATATTTTGACAGTTGATAAATCAATTATTTTACCTTTGATATGTTACGAAATTATTTTTACTGATTTAATACAAAAATCTGATTTTGAAACAAATCTTATAATTAATATTTCAGAGGATGGATGGTTTGGAAAAACAATAGGCCCAGACCAACACTTTGCAAAATCAATTTTTAGAGCAATTGAAAATAATACTTTTTTACTTAGATCTGCAAATCAAGGAGTAAGTGCTATTATTGATAATAAGGGGACCATAATCAAACAATTAAATCGAAATGAAGCTGGAAATATTGAATTTAAAGTCCCGTTGATAAAATCAAAAAGAATTAAAAATGAATTGATATTTTTTGTACTTTTATTTACATATCTTTTAATCTTTTTTGTAAATAAAAAAAATAATGAAAAATAACAATTATCTATTTACTAGTGAGTCAGTATCAGAAGGTCATCCAGACAAAGTTTGCGATAGAATTTCCGATATGGTGGTTGACTCTTATCTGTCCAGGGACCCAGTTTCTAGAGTTGCCTGTGAAACACTTACAACAACAAATAAAGTTATTTTAGCTGGAGAGATTAGAGGTCCAAAAATTAAAAAAGATGAAATAATTTCCAAAGTAAGAGATTGCATAAAAGATATTGGTTATGATCAAGATGGTTTTAGTTGGAAAAACGCGAATATTGAAACTTATCTGCATGAACAATCAAAAGATATAGCTATGGGTGTTGACTCAAAGGGAAACAAAGATGAGGGAGCTGGTGACCAAGGTATTATGTTTGGTTATGCTTGCAACGAAACAGAAGAGCTAATGCCCGCACCGATTCATTACTCTCACAAAATTTTAAGATTAATAGCTCAAGATAGAAAAAACGGAAGTTTAAAAGGAATAGAGCCTGATTCTAAAAGTCAGGTTACCATGCTTTATGAGAATGATAAACCAGCTAAGGTTACATCAGTAGTTATTTCAACTCAGCACTCTAAAGACCTTAATCAAGAAAAAGTTAGAGAAAGAATTATTCCGTATATAAAAAATTCAATTCCAGAAAAGTTTTTAACGGAACTTAATCCCAAAGAAATATATATTAACCCAACGGGACAGTTTATAGTTGGCGGGCCCGATGGTGATACAGGATTAACTGGAAGAAAAATTATTGTAGACACATATGGTGGAGCAGCTCCACATGGTGGAGGAGCATTTTCAGGAAAAGATCCAACAAAAGTTGATAGATCAGCAGCTTATGCTGCAAGGTATTTAGCAAAAAATATAGTTGCAGCTGGCGTTTCTAAAAAATGCTTAATTCAACTGGCTTATGCTATTGGAGTATCAAAACCTTTATCAATTTTTATCCAACTTGCTAAAAAAGATGCAGAAAAAATTAATAAATTAAAAAAAATTATCGAAACTAATTTTGATTTATCACCAAGAGGTATTAGAGAAATGTTAAAATTAAATAATCCTATTTATGAAATTACCTCTGCTTACGGCCACTTTGGCCGAAAGCCTACCATTAAGGGAGAATTTAGTTGGGAAAAGACTGATAAAATAGGTATATTTAAATTGTAATCTTGAAAAAACCTTAATTTTCTTTTAAGAACTACTAAATTATTAAACTTTCAAAATGGGCACTAGCCCATTTTTTTTTAGGAGCTATAAAATGTTAAATAGAGGATTAGATAAATTAGAACTTTTACGAATCGTAGAAGCTGTTGCTAATGAAAAATCTATAGATAAAGAGATTGTAATTGAGTCAATGGAAAGCGCTATTCAAAAAGCTGCATTAACAAAGTTTGGAGGTGACAACAATATCGAAGTAACAATTGATAGAGAAAGCGGAGATATAAAAATTCAAAAGGTTTTAGATGTAGTGGAAAAAGTTGAAGACACTGCCAGAGAGATTATTCTGGAAGAGGCTCAAAAAATTAACCCTGAAAATAAAGATTTAAAAATAGGTGAAAAAGTTTTTGAAGAACTACCACAAATAGATTTTGGAAGAATAGCTGCTCAAAGTGCTAAACAAGTTATAAGTAGCAAAGTGAGAGAGGCAGAAAAAAACAGGCAATATGAAGATTTTATAGACAAGCAAGGTCAAATATTAAGTGGCATTATAAAGAGATTAGAATACGGTAATGTAATAATAGATTTGGGCAAAGCCGAAGGTGTTATTAAAAAAGATGAACTAATTCCAAGAGAAATTCTAAAAACAGGTGATCGTGTGAAAGCGTATTGCTATGAAGTAAAAAAAGAATTGAAAGGACATCAAATATTTCTTTCTAGAGCTCATCCGCAATTTTTAGCAAAACTATTTTTTCAAGAAGTTCCTGAAATTTATGAAGGAACAATCGAAATTAAATCTGTTGCACGTGATCCTGGAAGTAGAGCTAAAATCTGTGTTCATTCACAAGACTCATCCATTGATCCTGTTGGAGCCTGCGTCGGAATGAGAGGAAGCAGAGTTCAGACAGTTGTTAATGAGTTGCATGGTGAAAAAATTGATATTATAAAATGGACTGAAGACTTACCTACCTTAATATCAGAATCTTTGTCTCCAGCTGAGATTCAAAGAGTTCTTATAGATCAGGATAATAAAAGGATAGATATAATTTTAAGTGAGGAAAATTTAAGCAAAGCTATTGGAAGGAGAGGTCAAAATGTAAGATTGGCATCTAAATTAACCAACTTCGAAATAGATATACTTACTGACAAAGAAGACTCAGAAAGAAGACAAGCTGAATTTAAAGAGAGAACTGAAACTCTAATAAAAAATTTAGAAGTTGATGAAACACTTGGTCAGCTTTTAGTTTCAGAAGGCTTTATATCGATTGATGAGATTTCTCAATCAAATCCGGAAGAGATTTCAAAAATAGAAGCTATAGATGAAGAAACTGCCAAGGAGTTAATTACCAGATCCAAAGAAACTTTGATTAAAGAAAAAGAAGCAGTAGCATTAAAACTCAAAGAACTAGGAGTAGAAGATAAACTCATTAACCTTAAAGGAATGACTCAAGGTATGCTTGTAATATTGGGGCAAAAAAATATAAAAAAACTAAGTGATTTTGCTGATCTTTCCTCGGACGAGTTAATCGGAGGACATGACGAAATAAAAGGAAAAAAAATTAGAATTGATGGATATTTAGAAGAATTTTCATTATCAAGAAAAGAAGCCGATGAATTAATAATGGCTGCTAGAGAGATTGCGTATAAGTAATGTTATGGATAAAGATAAAAAAAAAACTCTTACAATTTCTTCAGAT
>Ga0213861_10004781_pt1 | contig 10982 bp, 7 predicted proteins | sample PICome_4_FD_160110 | JGI IMG/M metagenome (GOLD analysis project Ga0213861, IMG submission 160110) | Coastal seawater microbial communities near Pivers Island, North Carolina, United States - PICO131 | ecosystem: Environmental > Aquatic > Marine > Coastal | place: USA: North Carolina | collected...
AAAGTCAAAAAATTAATATGGAGGATGCTATTAAAAACTACAAAACTAAAGGAATTAATTTGTCTAAGATACTTTACAAACCCAACGTTCCTGAGAACACTCCATTGAAAAATATCACTACTCAAGATCATAATTTAGAAAATGTTATTGATTTTAAAATTTTAAAAGAAGCTAAACTTGCTGTAGAAAAGAAGATAAAAATGAGTTTGTCTTATAAAATTAAAAATACAGACAGAACAGTTGGTACAATTCTAAGTAATGAAATTTCAAAACTTTATGGTGCAAAAGGGCTTCCAAAAGACACATTAGAATTAAATTTTAAGGGAGCTGCAGGTCAAAGCTTTGGTGCTTTTGGAACACATGGTCTTTCATTAATTGTTGATGGAAACACTAATGATTATTTTGGTAAAGGATTATCAGGTGCAAAGATAATTGTTAAAGTTCCAAAAGAGGCTGACTTTAAATCAGAAGAAAATATCATAACAGGAAATGTTGCATTATATGGTGCAACTGCTGGAGAAGCTTATATAAATGGTATTGCTGGTGAAAGATTCTGTGTTAGGAATTCTGGAGCTCAAGCTGTTGTTGAAGGTGTTGGCGATCATGGATGTGAGTATATGACAGGTGGAACAGCGATCATTCTTGGTGATATTGGAAGAAATTTTGCTGCTGGTATGAGTGGTGGAACCGCTTATATTTATAAGACAAAGAATTTTGATAAAAGAAATTTTAATACTGAAATGATAGAATTTGAAAATCCTTCAGATCAAGATTTAGATTTAGTCAAAACACTAATTGAAAATCACTTTACCTACACATCAAGTAAAGTGGCAGAAAAAATTCTAAATGATTGGAAAAAAGAATCATCAAATTTTGTTAAAATAATGCCAACTGAGTATAAACTAGCACTAGAAAAAATGGCAAAAGAAAAAATTGACGAAATAGTAAATTAATTTTAATGGGTAAATTAAAAGGTTTTATTGAATATGAAAGAACGGATGAAGGACTAATACCCGTTAAGAAAAGAGTAAAAAATTATAAAGAGTTTACTCTAAAGCCCTCAGATGATAAACTGAGAGAACAAGGCGGAAGATGTATGGACTGCGGTGTTCCATTTTGTCATTCTGGTTGTCCTTTAGGAAATCTAATTCCTGATTTTAATGATGCCGTTTATAATAATGAATGGGAAAAAGCTCTATATCTATTACACTCTACAAATAATTTTCCAGAATTTACTGGAAGATTATGTCCTGCCCCGTGTGAAGCGGCTTGTGTTTTAGGAATTATAAATCCACCCGTTTCTATTGAAATGATTGAAAAGTATATTGTTGAAAGAGGTTTCAAAGAAGGTTGGATTAAACCAAATCCACCATCTGAAAGAACTAGCAAGAAAATTGCAATAGTTGGTTCTGGTCCTGCAGGACTTGCAGCTGCTCAACAATTAAATAAAGCAGGGCACACGGTGCATGTTTTTGAGAGAGATCAAAAAATAGGAGGTTTATTAAGATATGGTATTCCTGACTTCAAAATGGAAAAACATATTATCGACAGAAGATTATCAATTTTAGAAAAAGAAGGTATTAAATTTTTTCCAAATACAGAAGTTGGAAAAGATTTGACATGTGATAAATTAAAAAAATACGACTCCATTGTTTTATGTGGGGGAGCAACCATTAAAAGAAATCTCCCGATAAAAGGATCTGATCTAAATGGGGTAAAACAAGCAATGGAATTTTTAACACTTCAAAATGAAGTTGTTGATGGATTAAACAAGACAAAAAAATCTTTAAACGCAAAAGACAAACATGTAATAGTGATTGGTGGAGGTGATACTGGATCTGATTGTATTGGAACCTCAAATAGACAAGAGGCTAAATCGGTGACGAATTTTGAAATAATGCCAAAGCCAAGTAAAGATAGATCCGATGAAAATCCATGGCCATACTGGCCATTTAAACTAAAAACAACCTCCTCTCACGAAGAAGGTATTCATCGAGAATGGAGTATTTTAACCAAAGAATTTGTTGGAGATAATGAAGGAAATGTAAAAGGTTTAAAAACAATTGAAGTCGAATGGATTAAAGAAGATGGGAAAAGACCACAGCTAAAAGAAATTGACGGATCTGAAAAACTATGGCCATGTGACTTAGCTTTGCTTGCTTTAGGTTTTACAGGTCACGAACCTGATTTAATTGATAAATTAAATTTAGAAACTAACGAAAATCAACAAATTAAAACAAAAAATTATCAGACAAGTATTCCCAATATTTTCTCTGCTGGTGATATGAGAAGAGGTCAATCCCTTATTGTATGGGCAATTTCCGAGGGAAGAGAGGCTGCATACCAAGTTGATAAATTTTTAATGGGATCATCCAAACTTGAAACTAAAGAAAAAGGTGATCTTCCTTTAGTTAGGTAATATTATTAGTTAAAGAAATTCCATATTAAACCAAATCTTATTATAAAATCCCTGTATGGATATGAGGGAGTAGAATAAAAATTATTACCTGTTATAGTCGAATTAATATGTTCTGCCTTTAAAAAAAGTCGAGTTCTTTTAATTCTTGCATTTACAAAAACATCAATCATTGGAAAATTTCCAATTTTCTTATCATTTTGAATATGAAAAGAACTTATTAAAGGATTGTATTCATTGGCATAATAATTTGAAAAATACTTAAAAGTTAATCCTGTTTGTAAAAACATAGCTCTTTTAAAAACATGGTCTGAAAAATAAATAGTATTTCTAAAAATATAATTTGGTAAGTTTAATATATTCTGATCTTGATCAACATTTTGAAAAATAAATGAATTATCTAATGCAAATTTTCCAAAGTTAAATTCCTTTTGCCATTTTAATTTTAAATAATTAATTGAATTACTATGTTGATTGACTTTAGGAATCAATTTTAAATCTTGTTCATCATTTAATGTAGATTTATCTTTTAAATCAAAATAGGTGAAATTATCGATTTTGGTATAATCAAAATTAAAAGAACCAAAAGTTCTAGAACTAAATTCTAAATTAATATTATTGATTTTAACTGAGTTCAATTTATTTGCCCATTTGATCTCGGAATAATTACTTTCAAAAAGTTCAAAATACAAACCAGGATGTTTATTTAAGGTATTAAATCCTAAAGAATAATTAAATTTTTTATTTTGTGATACTATAACGATATTAATTAAGTCTCCCAGCCTATCTCCAAATAAATTCTTTTCTAATTTTCCACGCAACTCATGATTGAAAATATTATTTTTTAACTCAAATGAAATAGAATTTTCATTTTCATTAAAACCTAATTCAGATGAACTTAAGGCATTTGTTAAATAATTATAATTATAGTTTAAATAAGAAACTTTGATGTCTCCAAAAAACTTAGAACTTAGATAAGTATAAAACTTATTGGACATGGTTTTAATTTGAGTCTTATCATTGATCGGAGTTGCAGAACTGCCATAAAATGGGGTAGGATTATTTTGTTCAAAAGCGTTATAAGTTGTTTCGTACTCAAATATGTGACCTATAAATAGAGAATTATTTTTTTTAGACTTTAATACCCTGAACTGATGATCTAAGAAAAACCTCTTGCTCAAAAAATGGCTAGTGGCATCTTCAAATTTCACAGAAAGTTTTGATCTTTCTGAAAATAAATTATCCTCAGACTCAAAATTATCTAAAGATGAATTAGTTAATCCACCATTTTCTCTATTTTCAAAATTTTGACTGACATAATGCATTTTAAATTTATATTTTTCATTAATTGAGTTATGATTAGATGTAAAACGAAATTTCTTAAGACCAGATAATATATTTTGATAATTTCCAAGAGATCTCATTCCTTTGAATGCTATTGAAAAATTAAAATTTTCTGATGTATTGGTTGAAAACAGAACATCAGTAAATTGACCCTGTTTCATTACTGATTTAAATAATAGTTCAGTGAGTGGAGTAGGCACTTTATAATATTTTACTTCACTTGATTTTAAGTAAGCATGTTGTTTAGATGAAAAACTTGAAAATGGCAATGATGACTTTTCGTAGCCATAAGTTAAGGAATTATAAGACTGTCCAAAGTTTGAAAATTTTAATTTTTCTAAATTATCTTTTCTTAAATAATTGAACTTATAATATTTTTTTAAAGTTAAAGATGTGTCAACTACAGTTGAATCTCCCTTTTGATCAAAAATTAAGTATTTATTTATGGGTGGAGTTTTTTCTTTAGAGATGGAGTCATTTTTCATTTCTATATTTCTTGACAAAGAACTAAGATCAGAAGCTTCTTGACTGTATGAAAAATTCAATTTTAATAATAGAAATAATATAAAGTAATAAATCTTCATTTTTCTGTTTGATTCAAAGTTATTCATTTCATTTAATTATTTTAAAATTTTTAATTTTAATAATAATGTTAATCAATTCCTTTTCGAAACTTTTAGAATGTGGTACTGATGAGGCTGGCAGAGGGTGTTTAGCAGGTCCAGTTACAGCTGCCGCAGTAATTCTTCCAAAAGATTTTAAAAACAGTGAATTAACAGATTCTAAAAAACTATCAGAACACAAGAGAAACAGTTTAAAAAAAATAATAATTGAGGAGGCAATTGACTACTCAATAGTTCATGTAGATGTAAAAACTATTGATAAAATAAATATTTTAAATGCATCCATCCTAGCTATGAACAAAGCTATACTTAATCTAAAAACCAAACCTGAGTTTATTTTGGTTGATGGTAATAGGTTTAATACCAAACTAAAAATTCCTTTTAAATGCATTATTAAAGGAGATTCAAAATATATGAATATTGCTGCAGCCTCTATTTTAGCCAAGACATCAAGAGATGAATTAATGAAAATTATGTCTATTCAAAACATCAACTATAAATGGGATAAAAACAATGGGTACCCAACAAAAGAACATAGAAAAGCAATTTTGAAATTTGGTGTAACAAAGCATCACAGAAAAAGTTTTAAGTTACTTTAAATTAAGTGAATAGTTCATTACTTTTACTTCACAATTTATTATGAAAAAAAGTTGGATTATATTATTACTAATTCTTGCAGGTTGTCAACAAAATAACAATACTAATAGATTAATTGATCTTGTCCCCACTGACCCTTTACTTTTAATAAAAAACAATAATTATTCAGAAAAAAAATTAATAAATTTTAATCGAAACTTGAATAAAATTCTTAATGTTAATAATGATTCTATTTTATCAAAAATCGGTAATTCTGAGATTTTAGTAAGTTATCATAAAATTGGAAAAAATAAGATAACCCCCATTATCTTTTCCAAATCAAATACAAATTCAAAGTTTCAAAAAAATATTATTGATTCAATAGTTTATGATCGTCACATCATAAAAAGAATTGGTAACGATAATAATTTTTATTATTCAACACTGAAGAATGGTATACACATACAATCAGAAAGTAAATTATTAATTGAAAATTCTATTAGAAATTCAAATCTCGTTTTAAAAAATTCTAATAATGAACTGGAACAACTATATAATATATCAAATTCAAATATTGTAATTTTTATCTCAAAGGAATTGAAAAGTTTTGTGGATTCTGATAAATTAACTGAGATAATAAATATTTCCAAATTATCAAACTGGTTTCAATTTGATGTTGAATTAAATAAAAATGGATTGACATTTAACGGTTTAGCGTTACTTAATGATTCTATTCCAAAAAATATTTCTTACTTAAATGGAACCAAGCCAAGTAAAAGTAATCTTACAGACTTAATTCCTTACAATTTTTTAGAGTTTGAACGTTATAGTTTTAATTTTTACAATTATTTAGAAAATATTGAAAAAACGGAATCTATTACTCAAATAGGTAAATTAAAATTAGATTCTCTATTAATTGATATAAATGAATTTGGAACGTTAAATACAGTAAAAGATTCTATTTTTCTTGTGAATTTTAAAGAAAATAAATTATTAGAAAGAAAAATTAATGAAATAAGTTATAGTCCTTACAATTACCGAGACTATGTAATTTATTCGTTAAAAAAGAATATTTTAAATTTTGATAATTTATATTTCAATGATTATAAACTCAAACAAAACTTTGCAAGTATTTTAGGAAATAGATTAATTATTAGTAAATCAAAAGAAGAAATTGAAAGATTTATGGTTAGTTTATCTAGTAACTCAACTATTATTGATGAGGAAGGATATAGACAACTTGAGAGCAAAATTCCAACAAAAAATAATTATTTAAAACTATCTAATCTAAAAAAAATAAAAAGCAGAATTTTAAAAAATCTAGATATTTCAGTTGACGATTTTCCTTACATGATAAATTTGATAACATTAGATGAAAATTTAATTTACAATACTCATAGTGTTTTAAAAAATATTGCAAAACCTGATAAGAACAAGATAAATCTTGTAAACAATTTCAAAATTGATAATAACATTATTAACACACCAAAATTTGTTACAAATTATGTTACAAAAAAAAGAGAAATTATTTTTCAGGACGAAAAAAATCAATTATTTCTAATTTCTATTGATGGTGAATTAATTTGGAAAAAGGATATTGGAGCAAAAATTATTGGAGAAATAGTTCAAGTGGATCTTTATAAAAATGGAAGACTACAATATGCATTTAATACTACTGAGGACTTTCAAATCATTGATAAGAATAGTAATGTTGTAAAAAAAATTAAAAACAAAAATAAATTAGGTCTTTCTGTTTTTGATTATGATAAAATAAAGAATTATAGATTTTTTCTTTTTGACAATAACATAAAAGTTATTAACTCAAAAATGAGAAATGTTAGTGGTTTTTCTAAAAAAAATTTAAAAGGTGAGTTAACCAAAAGCCCAAAACATTTTAGAATTGGAAGTAAGGATTATCTAATTTTTAATGTAAATAATAAATTGATAATTACAGACAGGAGAGGTAATATCAGAATTGAAAATAAACTTAAAAATATAAATAATGAAATTTTCCTAAATAGTAATTATTTTACTACAATTGATTCTGAAAATAATATTATTAAAATAGGAACTGATGGTAAAATAATAAAAAATCCTTTACCCCTTGAAAGTAAATATTTAATTAATGCTGACAGAAATAATGTTGTTTACTTAAGTGAGAACATCTTAACAATAAATGAAAAAATTATTGAACTTAAATTTGGAGATTTTTCTAAACCAAAAATTTTTAAAACGAAGTCAAATGATATAATTTCTATTAACGATAAACAAGAAAATAAAATTTATTTATTTGATTCTGACGCAAATATATTACCGAATTTTCCAGTTTTTGGATCAAGCTCTATTGATTATTTTGAAGATAAACTATTACAAAAACATATAACAACATTGGGAGAAAAAAATGAAATTCTAATTTATACCATTAATTAATTTCGCCGAAAAAATATTTTCGAAATTTTTAATTATTTTTTCTTTAACATCATATTTATCCACTTGATTTGCTATTTCATTTGTAATAGATGTAACTGACTTATTTGATATCCCGCAAGGGATAATATTTTCGAAATAACTTAAATCATTATCTACATTTAAAGCAAATCCATGCATAGTAACCCAGCGACTGGCTTTTACTCCCATTGCACAAATTTTCCTTGCTGAGATTTGTTTAGGCTCTATCCAAACTCCAGTTTCATCAGGACTTCTTTCTGATTTTATTCCAAATTCATTTAATGTTTGAATTACAACCTCCTCTAGATATCTAAGATATTTATGAATGTCGGAGAAAAAATTGTCTAGATCTAAAATTGGATAACAAACAATTTGACCTGGGCCGTGGCATGTAATATCTCCTCCTCGATTCGTATTAAAAAATTGAATCTCTTTTTTTTCTAAATCCTCTTTACTTAATAAAAGGTTATTAATATCACCACTTTTACCAAGTGTATACACATTGGGGTGTTCAACAAAAATTAGGTGATTTTGAGTAATTTCTTTATTAACTGACTTCCTGTTTTTTAACTTTTGATCAATAATTTTATTAAAAATTTTAGTTTGATATTCTACAGCTTTTTGATAGTCTAATAAGCCCAAATCATGTAAAACTATATCCCTATTCATTTATTATTATTATTTAAAATAACCAAAGCAGCAATCACTCCAGGAACCCATCCGAAAAGCGTAAGAATAAATACTATTGTAATAGATCCACAACCTTTATCAATGACTGAAAGTGGTGGAAATAAGATTGAAAGAATCACTCTCCAAAAACTCAATTTTTTTTTTTAATATTATTTAGTAAATATATTAATTAAATGAAGATTCAAATACAGAGTTTCCTTTGAATTTGATTGATTATATTTGAATAAAATTCTAAATATGTTGTCTGAACAAGAGCAAATAAGAAGAGAGAAATTAAATAAATTAAAATCTTTAGGAATTAATCCTTTTCCTGCTAATCTATATCCAGTTAACAATAATTCACTGGAAATTACTTCAAATTTCAAGGAGGATAAGGATGTAGTTGTGGCTGGAAGATTAATGTCAAGAAGAATTCAAGGTAAAGCTAGTTTTGCTGAAATTCAGGATAGTAAGGGAAAAATTCAAGTTTATTTTAATCGAGACGAAATTTGTGAAGGAGAAGACAAGTCAATGTACAATGAAGTTTATAAAAAACTTTTAGACATCGGAGATATTATTGGAATTGAAGGAAAATTGTTTACAACTCAAGTTGGCCAAAAAACAATCCTAGTTAAGAAATTTACTCTACTTAGTAAATCAATAAAACCCATACCACTTCCAAAAACAGATTCTGAAGGAAAAACTTACGACGAGTTCTCAGATCCCGAATTAAGATATAGGCAACGATATGTTGATTTAATTGTTAATCCAAGTGTTAAAGAAACGTTTATCAAACGAACTAAGATTATTAATGTCATAAGAAAATTTTTTAATGACAATGACTATTTGGAAGTTGAAACTCCGATACTACAATCTATTCCTGGTGGTGCTTCTGCAAGACCTTTTGTAACACATCATAACGCTTTAAGTATTCCTCTTTATTTAAGAATTGCAAATGAACTATATCTTAAAAGATTAATTGTTGGTGGTTTTGATGGTGTTTATGAATTTGCTAAAGCTTTCAGGAATGAAGGAATGGATAGAACCCATAATCCTGAATTTACTATGGTCGAATTATATGTTGCTTATAAAGACTATTATTGGATGATGGAAATGACCGAATCATTATTAGAAAAAGTTGCCATTGAATTAAATAATTCAACCATTGTAAAATTAAATGACAAGGAAATAAATTTCAAAGCACCTTTCAAAAGAATAAGTATTTTAGAATCTATCAAAGAATACACTGGTATCGATGTTTCACAAATGAATGTAAATGAACTTTTTGAAACAGCAAAAAAAATAGGTATTGAAGTTGATAACACCATGGGTAAAGGAAAACTGATAGATGAAATCTTCGGAGAAAAATGTGAACATAATTATGTTCAACCAACTTTTATAACAGATTATCCCAAAGAAATGAGTCCTCTAACAAAAGAGCACAGAGACAATCCTGAATTAACTGAAAGATTTGAACTGCTAGTAAATGGAAAAGAATTAGCTAACGCATATTCAGAACTAAATGATCCAATTGATCAATTAGAAAGATTTGAGGATCAATTAAAACTTTCCGAAAAAGGAGATGATGAAGCTATGTTTATTGACAATGATTTTGTAAGAGCACTTGAATATGGCATGCCGCCAACGTCTGGAATCGGTATTGGAATTGATAGGTTAGTGATGTTATTTACAAATAATGCTTCAATTCAAGAAGTGTTGTTTTTTCCACAAATGAAACCAGAAAAAAAAGGAATTGAGCTCAGTGAGGAGGAAAAAAAATTGATTAAGTTTATTAAAAATAATTCACCCGTAGAATTAACATTAGCTAAATCAGAGTCAGGCCTTTCAAATAAAAAATGGGATAAAACAATTAAAAGTTTGACAAAAAATAAACTTGCTTCAGTAAAAAAAATAAATGACAAGTTAATCATTGAAGTTATTGAATAAACAATATTCAAACGTACCCGTTGGTAGGTTTTTTTGTTGATTTATTACTATTTATAAACTTTTTATGATAATTTCTAAAAAATATTCTCAATCTTTTAATATATTCGAAATCTAATTTATAATAGTCTATGAAAAAATTATTTTACCTCCCGATTTTATTTACTCTTGTATTTTCTTTAGGAACAAATGCGCAGAAAAAGGATTCAACTGAAAAAGAAAAAAAACCAAAAAAAGAAAAAACTTATGAAGAAATAATCACTAAAGATGCAATTACTGATGATGGTTTGTTTAAAGTTCACAAAGTTAAAGACAAATACTATTATGAAATTGCTGACTCTTTGTTGGGGAGAGATATGCTCATGGTGACTAGAATAGTTAAAATGGCAACCGAACTTCCATTAAATCGTCATAAAATGAGTGAACAAGTACTTAAATGGGAGAAATTTGATAATAACATTTTTTTAAAACAAGCATCTTATTCAAAATTTGCCAATGATTCACTACCAATTAGTATCGCTGTTTCTAATTCTAATTTTGAGCCAATAATTTCAAGCTTTAAAATAGCTGTTGAAAATAAAGAAAATAACTCTCATGTAATTGATGTTACCAGTTTATATAAGAGTGATATCAAAATATTTGGATTTCCACAATCTTCAAGAAAGGGATATAAAATAACAAGTCTAGATTCTAAACTCTCATTTATTGAATCTATTAGGAGTTTTCCTTTAAATATTGAAACAAAACATATAAAAACTTATAAATCATCTAATTCAAGAAATGGACAAATTTCAATGGTTCTTAATAATTCAATGATATTGTTACCTAAAGAGCCAATGAAGAGAAGATATTTTGATCAAAGAGTTGGTTGGTTTACTAGTGCTCAAACAGATTATGGAATTGATAATCAAGAAGCTGAGACTGTAAGATATTTAGATAGATGGAGATTAGAAATTAAGGAT
>Ga0213861_10004787_pt1 | contig 10971 bp, 13 predicted proteins | sample PICome_4_FD_160110 | JGI IMG/M metagenome (GOLD analysis project Ga0213861, IMG submission 160110) | Coastal seawater microbial communities near Pivers Island, North Carolina, United States - PICO131 | ecosystem: Environmental > Aquatic > Marine > Coastal | place: USA: North Carolina...
CATTTCCGCGCCAACCTTTGAGGCCCAAAAGCCCTTTACAGTCAGATGTTTGAAAATCATCAGGCCAGAGTTGAGCGCGAGCGGCTCGCCTGTCGCCGTGCCGAAAATCACCAACTCGCCATTGTCACCGAGCAATTCGGTCAAATCCGTCGCAACCTGCCCTCCGACAGAATCGATCGCTGCGCGGGCACCTGCCTCGCCGATGATCGCTTGCGCCTCTTGCTTCCAGCCTGCGACGCCTGTCGACAATACATGCTCACAGCCCAACGCCTGCAACTCGGCCACGGCCTCTGGACGGCGCACGAGATTAAGCAGGTTCAGGCCGCGCGACTTTGCCAGCACAGCCACGATTTTGCCTACGGCACCATTGGCGGCAGTCTGCACGATCCAGTCGCCAGCTTGCAGATTCAGTGTCTCTAAAAGGGCAATGGCGCTGAATGGCATCGCGATCAATTGCGCGCCCAGTACATCCGTAATCTGTGGGGGCAATGGCATAACGCCCGTGGCAGGCGCCACAAAATATTCGGCCCAAGTGCCGTGCACCCCTGCTGCGACGATCCGCTGACCAATCATGTTTTCGTCGACGCCCGCGCCCACATCCGTGATCATACCAACGGCCTCGGAACCGCCAATTGCACCCGGTAAATTCGGCTTATAGCCATAGTCCCCGCGCACCGTCCAAAGATCATGATTGTGAATTGGCGACATAATCGTTTTGACCAAAACCTGACCCGGACTCGGGTCGGGTGTTGTCACGTCAGCCACCTCCATCACATGAACCGGATCGCCGAAAGTGTTGTGGATAGCTGCGCGCATAGGATGTTCCTTGGAAGGTGGGGTCAGGATGTTGAGATAGTGACGGGTTAGGTCAATAGCGAGGGGGACTGACGTAAAGGCATCCACCAAAACAAAAACGCCCGCCAATTTGGCGGGCGTTTGCGTATTCTGGTGGTCGCGAAATTAGCGACGCAGACCAAGACGCTGGATCAAAGACTGGTAACGATCCTCGTCCTTGGAGCGTGCGTAGTCCAAAAGCTTACGACGCAGAGCAACCATTTTCAAAAGGCCACGACGACCGTGGTTGTCTTTCTTGTGGGTTTTGAAGTGCTCTGTGAGAGTTGCAATGCGGGATGAAAGGATAGCAACCTGTACTTCGGCCGAACCAGTGTCGCCCTCTTTGGTCGCGAATTCTTTCATGATCCGTGTTTTTTCTTCAGCAGTAATCGACATCGGGGTCTCCTTGTCTAAAGGGTGAATGGCGCAAGCCGGGATGTCGTCCAGCAAGGCCCGTGGAGGATCCGGCAAAGGGGATTCCTTTTGCGGATGGCTGCATCTAGGTCAATTCTGCTCAAAAGGGAAGTGTTTTATCAAACGCTGGTAAGCACAACGGGTACTAACGCGAGGTCGAGGGACGTCAGACCCGCGAAGGTGGCGACAGTCGTCTCGTCAGCCATCAAAACCACACCGTCGTCTGTGTCGAAAAACGAGAGTTTGTGCTCGGGGCCGGTGCCATCATAGGCAACCTCAATGGTGTCCTCGTCGATATCAAAATCGTCAATATAGGCACTGGTATCAACTTCTGTCGCAAAAGCATCCGCCCCGTCACCGCCATTGAGATGATCTCCGAAACCGGCGATCAGCATATCATCGCCAGCGCCGCCGTTCAGGAAATCCTGAGCATCGTCATCACGTCCATTCAGGACGTCATCTCCTGACCCGCCAAACAGCGCATCCGCACCATCGCCACCCGTCAACCTGTCATTTCCTAGACTGCCCAGAAGGGTGTCATCTCCGTCGCCGCCGTCGAGTTGGTCATCGCCGTCGCCGCCGTTCAGGTCATCGCGGCCTGCGCCGCCGGACATGACGTCATTCCCGACGTGACCAAAAAGCGTGTCATCGCCATCGTTGCCATAGAGGCCGTCGTCGTCACGGCCGCCGTGGACCGCGTCATTGCCAGCACCGGCATCAATTGTATCGTTGCCATCTTCGCCGTCGATCAGATCATTGCCAGATCCGGTTGTGACAATATCGTCTGCCTCGCCTGCAAAATAGATAATGTCATTGTCCGACGTGTCCGTATAACCGGATCCCTGCTCACCTAGTAATTCATCAAGGCTCAGAGCCGAATCTTGACCTTCTTCATCCGAAGGATCCAGCTCAGGCTCGTTGGTTTCGGCCGTGTCCTCCTCATCAAAATCTTGGCCAGTGATCATCACAGCGGATAGTGCCAAGCCAAATAGTCCGAGAATCGCTAACATTGGCGTCTTTCGCGTTAAAATGGGCACCCCGCCCTGACCTTGAGAAAGTTATAGCACGAAACCTGTTCGGAAGGCGTTAATTCCGAACATGTGGTTAACGAGTCGGGTCCAGCCAAAGCTGCGGTTGCTGGCTGTAGGAGATGTAGAGCGGATGTTTCGGATGACCGTCTTTTGTCAGTCCCAGCGTATAAAGCGGGCGGCCCGATTGATGTAGCAGCTTGGCAACGGCTGCGCCGCGCCCCAGATGTGCGCCGTGCGTGCCCCAAGCGGCAACAACCGTGTCAGCCCATTGTGCACCTTCAAGGATAAATTGGTCATTCATTGCACCCGTTGGGTCAGCTGCGGCCCTCATTTTGCGCGGATCAGTGTCCCTCCAGGCAAAGATATTTGTCACTTGAAACGCGCCAAACCCCAAGGCACGGGCGCGCCGTTCGCAGCGCTCAACAGTGGGGTCATTTTGCACTTCGGTCGCGGTCGACGGATTGAGCATGACGAAAAGGACGCGCTTGCCCTTTTCGTCCCAAACCCGCGTCAGCGCATAGCGGTATCTCTCGCAGTCCGAGTAAAGCGCCGTTGATTTCGACAGCAGCGTATTGTGATGACGTGTGATCATGGCGCATGATAGAACGGGCGTTGATGGGTTAAAACCCATCCTACGCAGTTCCGCCCTGTTACAGTGATGGTCAAAGTAGGATGGGCTTTAACCCATCATCCCGTCATAAACAAAAACGCGGCTGGGGTGTAATTCGCCACCGCGGTAGTTGCCAACCGCAACGGGCTTACCTTGATATGACGCCCAAACCTCTTGATCATATTCCAAGCCAGACCCGATCACATGCGCCGCGTTGCCGTTGCGCAACTTCACAATGCTCGCATCAGGGCAAACCACCTGCTCCATCTCGCCCAGCGCCAGTTCCAACGGCAGCACATAGGCGTCCAGTTCCGGCGTTTTCGCCAATGCATCCACCTGATCCAGCGTCACACCATCGGCCACATCAAACGGCCCTGACCAAATCCGGCGCAAGCGCAGAACATGGCCGTGGCAACCTAGCGCCTCCCCCAAATCGCGCGCAATTGACCGTACATAGCCACCCTTGCCGCAGGTCATTTCGAGCGTCACATGGTCCGCATCAGGCCGATCCACCATCAGCAGTTCCTCGACCCAAAGCGGACGGGCGGCAAGATCCATCTCTTCGCCGTCGCGTGCTTTCTTATAGGCGCGCACACCGTCAACCTTGACGGCCGAAAACTGCGGTGGGACTTGCATGATATCGCCCACAAACGATCCAAGTGCGGCTTTGATCTCATCATCTGTCGGGCGCAGATCAGCGCTTGCGATCACTTCACCTTCAGCGTCGTCGGTATTCGTCGCCTGCCCCAACCGAACAGTGAACGTATAAGCCTTGAGCGCGTCGGTGATATAGGGAACCGTCTTTGTCGCCTCACCCAAGGCCACGGCCAAAACGCCTGTTGCCTCTGGATCAAGTGTGCCTGCGTGGCCCGCTTTCTTGGCGTCGAGCGCCCAGCGGACCTTGTTGACCACCGATGTCGACGTGATCCCCGCAGGTTTATCCACGATCACCCAGCCCGAAATATCGCGGCCCTTGCGCTTGCGTCCCATACTTCACCTAAATCCTGTTACGAGGGGGCCTGCTATCCGCAGCGCCCTGCGGCGTCAACTATTCCACGACACCGACAATCGGGCCAAGCCGAAAGCCGAGGTCAGAGCGCCCCAAAGACATGGCCTGCATGCGCGACACCTTCCCGTCGAAATACAGCGCATTCGGGGTCTTGAGCACATCCCTGAAGAAGCTGCCAAATTCGTAGAACGAGACCAGTGAATTCGAGATCACAAAAATGGCGGTCTTTCCATCCGCGCTCACACCAACGCCGTTGCGGACATAACGCGAGGTGCCGTCCTTCAGGAACCGCGGGTGCAATGCGCCGTTGATCACCAGCATGGGTCCGGATTGAGTCGCATCGCGGCACTCTGGCGCCGTGTCGATAAAGTCCAAAGTCTCGTAAACCTGAGCGCTACCCTCGTTGATGCAAAATATCCCGTTGGGAAGCAGCCCAAAGTTTCCCGGCCCGGCGTTGGGCACAACACGCATAGCCTCGGCACCGCTCTGGACGAAATAGCCGACGGGTGCGCGGTCCTCGTGATACATGCCAGCATTCATCGCAAACGGCAGGCTCGCCCCCTCAAGTGTATCCTCGATATTCCGGAAGTTGCCGAGGATATTCCCGTCCGCATCCCGCAAAAACAGGCGCAAGTCTTCTGTCGTCATATCGACGGTGCAGGTCGTATAACTTTTGTCTTCAAAGGAAACATCTTCGCAGGTGACGGCAGCGGCTGGGCTGGCCCAGATCAGGGCCAAAAACAGCCAGCGTTTCACTCGTCCAAGTCCTGCTTGACGTGGCTTTCGGCCAAAAGTGCGCGGGTGGCGTCCATTTGGTCAAAGGTGCCGTCGATTTCAAAGCGCAGTTCAGGCGCGTGCTTCATCGAGCCGCCCTTCACCACCAAGTGACGGATCTCGTGGCGGTTCTTGCGCAGGGCCAAAAGCGCCTCTTCCTTTTGCTCGCCGCCCAAAGGCAGGACATAGGCGGTCGCAATTCGCAGATCAGGTGACATGCGTACCTCACCCACTGTCAGCATAAAGCGGGACAGTTCGGGGTCATGGACTTCGCCACGTTGCAAAATCGCCGAAAGGTCACGGCGGATCATCTCGCCGACCTTCAACATACGCTGTGTGGGCGCGCGCCCGTCTCTTGATGTGTTCTTAGCCATAACGCCCATGTAATGCCTTGCGGCGAAATTGCCAAGCGACGGTTTATCGCGTGGCAAAGGGCCGCTTGTCTCAGGCGGCCGCACTCAAGTCGTCATAACACTCCAACGCCTTGGCCGCATACATCATCGCGGGGCCACCGCCCATCTGGATCGACATGGCGAGCACATCGCCCAATTCTTCGCGGGTCAGACCATCACGGACCAAGGCCGCAACATGCAGCGAAATACACGGCTCGCAACGGATACAGATCGAGATGCCCAGCGCGATCAGCTCCTTGGTCTTGAAATCAAGCGTCCCGCCCTCCTTGACCGCCTTGCCCAACCCGCCAAATGCGGCTGCAATTTCAGGGATGGCACCATTCAGGTTACGCAACCCCTTGCGGGTCTCGTCGAGCTTGTCGTTCCAGTTCATCGCCTGTCCTTTTGTATAAACTATCTGGGGCTACATAGGGCAGGGTCCAAGGGCGCAACAATGATCAGGATCAAGGCATTCGACGAATGCACAGGTATCGGAACAGGCGGCATTGGCTATTTGCGCGGGCCTGCGGTCAATACCTCGTGCAAGGTGGCGGCCAAATTGGTCAGGGTAAACGGCTTTTGCAGCATGACGTTGCCAGGATCGAGCCTGCCATCGTGGATAATCGCATTCTCGGTATATCCGGACATGTAGACAACGGGCGTATTCGGATAGTGGACCCTCAAGGCATCTGCGGCCTGTTTGCCGCTCATATTTCCCGGCAGGATGATATCTGTGAGGATCAGGTCTGGCACAGGGATTTGCCCCACGCATGCAAGGGCCTCGTGACCACCCACACAGCCTCAACGATACACCCCAAAGCCCGCAACTGGGAACTGTAGAGCCCAAGAAGGGGGGCTTCGTCCTCAATAAGCAGGATGCGCCGCCCGGCCAATTCATCGGTCAGCTTCCGGAATTTGGTCGGCGACAAATCCGCTGGCTGCTGGCCGTAAACGCGCGGCAAATACATCTTGACTGTCGTGCCCACACCAACCTCGGAATAGACTTTCACATGGCCGCGCGATTGTTTGGCAAAGCCAAAGACCATCGACAGACCCAATCCGGCACCCTTGCCGACTTCTTTTGTGGTGAAGAAGGGGTCAAACGCTTTTTCGACAATATCTGCAGGCATCCCTGTGCCCGTGTCCGTCACCGAAATACATACATATTGGCCAGCCTCGACCTCGCTGTGTAACCGCGCGTAATCGCGGTCAATCCGCGTGTTAGACACCTCTAACGTTAACTTGCCGCCATTTGGCATCGCGTCTTTCGCGTTCATAACGAGGTTTAGAATACAGGATTCGAGCTGGGTCGGATCAACCTCCGTCAGCCATTGACCGCTGTCCTTGATCATCTCGATTTCGATATTTGGCCCGACCGAAACCTTGATGATTGGCTTGAGATCCCGCATCAGATGCGATGCGTCCAGCGCAACAGGCGACAAGGGCTGTTTGCGCGCAAAGGCTAACAATTGATGGGTCACGCGCGCGCCACGGTTCACGGCATCGATGGCCGTTTGGGTCATGGCATTGATTTCATCGTTTGTGGACAGGCCTTTAATCAACTCAAGATTTCCCGAAATGATCGCGAGAATATTGTTGAAATCATGCGCAACCCCGCCTGTCATTTTGCCGATCGTCTGGAGCTTTTCGGCTTGGTGCGCGCGTTCCTCGGATTGCCGCAGTTCGGTAATATCGAGCATCACCACCTTCAGTTGGAACTCGGGCGTCCCATACGCACCATGGGGCTCAAGGATCACACGACAGTCCCGCAAGTCGCCATTCTGCAGTTTGAGCCTGATCGTTTCGGTAACTGTAGCACCCGTCGCAAACGCGTGCCGGAAAGCGTTTTGGTTTTCGACCGTATGATTAACCAGATGGAAGACGCCAGAGTCGCTGGAAATCTCCACATCCAAGGCGTCCTTGGGGTGTATACCCAGCATCTGCGCCAAATTCGCGTCGCATTCCGTAAACCGTCTTCGGGCCACACAGACGGTGCCATAGCCCAATTTCGCGATTTCAGCAGCGTGGTGGAGCTTGGCCGTTTTTTCCTGAACGTCGATCTGCGAGCCGATGAGGCTCCGCTGCATCGTGCGAATGGCGTTCACCATTGTGCCGAGTTCACGCACCAAGCCACCCTTCGCAGGCGCCCGCTCGCCTACGACAAAGGGGTTCAACGTGCCCGTGACACGCATGAGGCTTTTTTCAATTTCCAAAACTGGCGTGACAACGCGGCGGTTCAAAAGTGTCAAAATCGCAAACATTGTGACAAAGACGGACGCGAAGGAAATAGCGATCAACATCAATGCGCCGGCAAAGCCCGCCGCTTTCGCTTGTGCGGGTGACGCTATCAGCAGAAGCGACCCGATTTGGGTCGAAATACCATCCTGCACATGGAGCAACGGTCGGACAACCTCGATCTGCCCCGCTTCAGGAGCAGAGATACCGGAACTGATAACGACGCCCAATCCATCGGTCACAACCGCGCCCGTCAAGACGTCCGCCAAAATCAAATTATCGAGGAGCGTTTTAACGCCCTCATTGTCATATTGCCAAAGCAACTCTGACACCTGAATGCCTGTTGTGTCAGCCACGCTCAGTATGCGCTCTTCCAGTTGCCCCACGGCATACCTATCCGCAAAGATAACCGTCACCGCAGAGGCAATCAGCAGCAGCAGAAGCATCGGAAAAATAGTTGATTTTATGATTGCGACCTTCAGGGTCGTGGCTGGGTCTGGTGCGTTCATACTATAATCATTGGGACGCATAGCCTGCCGTAAGATTTGCATAAGTGCCGTCGGCGCGCATCTCGGCGAGGAGCGTCTCAAGCCTCGGAAGCAAATTCTTGTACTTCTTGTGAAGGTTCAGATGGAGCCCCTGCTTCAATCGAAATTCAGTAAACCTGACACCTTTCAAATTGTGGTTTTCGGCAAAATACTGACCCGGGGCACGAGTGAGGAACGCCACATCAATTCGTTTTTCCTCTAACATTTTCAACAGGTTTACGGGATCGGAAACCGCCGTTGCATTGGGATGGTTTTTGAACAGCTCCTCAGACACATCCCAGCCGTGAATATAACCGATAGCATAGCGATGAAAGTCCTCTGACCTCACGACATTAATTGCTGGATCAAGATACAGGCCGACAAATTCCACCTCGACAATCGCCGGCTCAAGCATCCGCAGGTTCGGAAAAGATGCCCCCACGCTCCGACGCCTTGCCGCATCACCGTCGTGTAATCCGCTATTTGCACTTTGCAGGGCGCGTCGCGGCGGCAAGTCGATAAACTGGATTGTAAATCCCGCCCGCCTGAAAAGCTCGACCAGCAATAGATCCATGTAACCGTCTTGTGTTGGCGTATGAACAGGCGGCAAATTGCCAGAGGACAATCGCAATGTCGCTGACGACTCCTCTGCCATGGCTGGCTGGGCCAAAATGACGGCTGCGGTCAAAACTGCCCGCATCACGTTGGCAAAGTATAGAATAAAGAGGCGAGACTCCTTCATGTCTATGAAGTCCCCAATTGCGTCGATTTCAATATTGCGACCAAATTTCTTACTCACAAACCACACACTCAGCCACACCTAACGCCTTATAACACATTAACATATTTCGCTTCATATTCACATACTAATTCGATTTTTAGTTAATATGTCGCTGAAAGCCTCGCGTATAATGTCGCCTCGTCGAGGGCCGCAAACAGTGAGGGTTTGACAAAGCTCGCCACACCGCAAAGACTCGCCCCGATTGCAACTTTCCCTTTCGCAACACGGTCGACATTTCGAATTTACCGCGCGCCTTCAAATCGCCTATACCCGTCGCAGACCTGCACAAAGGACCACACCATGACCAACACACCCGGCATCGTAATCACTGGCGTTTCTGGCCGTATGGGGCAGATGCTGGTCAAATCGGTCATGGCTTCGGACAAGTGCCACCTTATCGGCGCGTTGGAGCGCACGGGCCACGAATGGGTCGGTCAGGATATCGGCACCGCGATGGGTGGGGCCGATATGGGGGTGACCGTCACCGACGACGCGCTCGAAGTCTTTGCAAAGGCGCAGGCTGTCATCGATTTTACCGCCCCTTCCGCCACCGTCGCCTTTGCCGGTCTTGCCGCCCAAGCCCGCGCTGTGCATGTGATCGGCACGACGGGGCTGTCAGAGGATGACCTTAAGGCGATCAATGCCGCATCGCGTCATGCCGTCATTGTACGGGCAGGAAATATGTCGCTGGGCGTGAACTTGCTGACCAAGCTGACCCAAAAGGTCGCCGAAGCCCTCGCTGAAGATTTCGACATCGAGATCATCGAGGCGCACCATCACCACAAGGTCGACGCGCCCTCTGGGACAGCGCTCATGCTGGGCGAAGCTGCCGCCGCTGGGCGGGGCGTGGCCCTCAAGGACGTCTCCGACAGCGGTCGCGACGGGATCACTGGCCCGCGCAAGCGCGGCGACATCGGATTTTCCGCCATCCGTGGTGGCGATATTGTCGGTGAGCATGACGTGATGTTTGCTGCCGCTGGCGAAAGGATCATCCTGCGCCACATGGCAACGGATCGAAACATTTTCGCTCGCGGCGCCCTCAAGGCCGCTCTCTGGGGCCAAGACAAGACGCCCGGAGAGTACGACATGATGGATGTTCTCGGCCTCTGAGAGCATCATGCCTCTGCCTGCTTGACGGCAACCGCAATCAGCGCGCGTCAACCGGAGGAAAAGATCGCCTCGCCCGCGTGGTCACATGGCGGGGCTCCGATGGTGGCACCCGTTAGCATCAGCGTCCTGCTTGTGATGCGAATGCGCATAACCGACATGGTGGTTGAGGGGCGCAGCGGTGGGGGCCGTCTGGATACTCGCGATTCTGGTCCTTTATGGGATCAAGCGGCGTTTTTTGCGGGAATAGGCGGGTTTATTCAGCAAAAGTGAACCAAATTGGGTGAACAGACGTAGTCTAGATATGCCTTTTGGGAGAAAGACGATGATCCGCATCATTCTTGCCGCCGTCCTGACACTTGCGCCGCTGAGCGCACATGCCCTCGACAGGATCACTGACGAAGGGGCGTTTCTTGCGCTTATCGCGGGGAAGTCGCTTTCAAACAGGCTCTACGGGATCACCTTGCAGGTCACGCCCGAGGGCGAAATCGCGGGGGATGCGCTTGGCTGGGACGTCAGCGGTGCATGGCGCTGGACCGACGGCTATTTCTGCCGCGAGATGGCATGGGGCGGAGACCCGATCCCCTATAACTGCCAGCTGGTCGAGGCCAGCGGTAACGAGGTGCGCTTTACCTCTGATCAAGGATCAGGCGCGTCCGCATCGTTCAAGCTGCGATAAGGCGTCATCTTGTCTGGCAGCGCCGAATGTGATTTGAGCCGCACATCGACGACAAAAGGTCCAAAGCTCATGACAAACCGACCCGCAATCCGCCACATCGTGTTCTTTAGCGCCAAGGACAAGGCGGACATTCCAAAGATCGTCGCTGGCCTGCGCGAGCTTGGCAAAATCCCGCATTCCGAGGTTTTCGAAGTGCGAGAGAATACCAAGGGCGACACTTGGTCCTCGGAAGTGGACGTGATCGTCTATGGCGAGTTCGCAAGCGACGAAGCACTTGCCGCATATAAGGCTCACCCAATCTACGCGCATGCGATAACAGTGGTGAAACCTCTGCGTGACCTGCGGATCGCGGCAGACTTCTAAGGAGAGGCCATTTGGCCCAGCGCGTATATTTCGACAACGGACCAGAGGGGGCGGGGCTGTCGTTTGACAACGCCCTGCGCGTGATCCGCGCCGATACGCCTGAAGAAGTCATGCCGGCGCTTGATGCAATGGAACAGGCGCGCGCAGAGGGGCATTGGCTCGCGGGGGCTGCCAGCTATGAGCTTGGCTATATGTTCTCGCAGAAACTGTCTGAT
>Ga0213861_10004792_pt1 | contig 10965 bp, 8 predicted proteins | sample PICome_4_FD_160110 | JGI IMG/M metagenome (GOLD analysis project Ga0213861, IMG submission 160110) | Coastal seawater microbial communities near Pivers Island, North Carolina, United States - PICO131 | ecosystem: Environmental > Aquatic > Marine > Coastal | place: USA: North Carolina | collected...
CAACCGACGCAGTAGCGCTGCAACGCCAAACCCGCATCTACCCGTTGGCAGAAATGAACAATCCTCGTGAGACCGAGTTCATCAACGCCTCAGGCCACGACCTTGACACGATCCACCCAATTGATTTCCGTTTCTTTGAAGACCTCGCCACTCTCGTGAATGAAGAACACCCTGAGGCGATCGACGCTGAAACGGCAGGAATGCTCGCTTCCATCGGTATTACTCACGGACAACCGTTCTCACCCGACGAACGAATGCAACGCATCCTCAGCGAATCTGCAAAGGTCGGCTCAGCAATGGCGCTTGCTACCAGCTACCGAAGCCGACTCCCGCTCCAACGCTACGAAGACCGCCAGTGGATCGAAATCGGCAACACTGGCTACCCCCTCTACGAGCAAGACGGCCACACCATATTGTCAGGCCTGAGCTTGATGGGCTGGTTTGCTACGGGTTCTTCGATGGCCATGGTGACCCCGCCGCCCGGCAAGGGCTCGGCGTACATGTGGACCTACAACGACGGTGAAGGGCAGTGGCTCGACGGCGCTCGTACATACGAGTTCACACTCCCGCCGGGAGTCCCGATGGCCAACTTTTGGTCGGTCGTCGTTTACGACGTGTGGACCCGATCGATGCTGGCTAACGGTCAAGCCGCGCCCAGTCTCAACAGCTTTGCCGAACTTGACACAAACGACGATGGTTCGATCACCATCACCTTCGGTCCCGAACAACCCACCGGCAAGGCGTCGAACTGGATCCGAACGATCCCAGGCAAGGGCTGGTTCTCAATTTTTCGGCTCTACGGCCCAACTGACGGCTACTTTGACCACAGCTGGAAACCCGGCGACATCACCGCGGTCTAAGCGTGCTCGTTGCACGGCCGCCGCAAGTGGAAACTCGGTCCTCACGAAACACTAAGTAGAGCATCCAAACACGCGCCCGATGCACGCAAACAAAATCTTCATCTTGCGCGGCTGACCCTGCCAGTCAGGACTTGATCGGCCCAGTCGAGCTCAAGTCGACGTGCAATAGGGCCACCCCAGTCCCAAGCCACGGGTAGGGGTGTGAGAACGGGCCTAATGAAGACGTCAAGCGACTCAAAACGTTGCCCGACAACTCAACGCTGTCAGGATCCAACGTCCGCACAGTCGACCCAGCTTTAAGATTCATTGCAGCTCATTCAACTCAGATCTCGCTGGAACTATCCAATAGGCACTGACCTCATCTAGATAGAGACCATTCTTCTAGGATTCCGTCATGTCAGCATCGCCCGGCGACACCGATGCCATCTCCACAGATGGATCGTGTGAGCCACATGATGTGTGGATGCTCCTCGCCATCGAGCAAGCCCTGGCGGCGCAGCGTCACGACGACGTGCCCGTCGGTGCCGTCGTTGTCCACCAAGGGCAGGTAATTGCGGCACGGCACAATGAGCGTGAACTAACCGGAGACCCTGTCGCTCACGCCGAGGTACTTGCAATGCAGGACGCTGCAACGCAGATCGATTCCTGGCGTCTCCACGAGTGCACACTGTACGTAACGCTTGAGCCCTGCCCGATGTGCGCGGGCGCAATGGTTAACGCTCGTCTCAAACGCGTGGTCTACGGGGCGACCGATCCGAAAGCCGGTGCAGCCAACAGCCATTTCCACCTGCTCGACGGCGCGGTTCTTAACCATCGCGTCGACATCGTCGCAGGCATCGAAGCTGAACGCTGCGGCGAACTGCTCCGCGAATTTTTTCGTGCCCGTCGTTCCTGACGTGACGACAAGCCGCAGCAGTCGGCACTACACCTCACGTCGCAAACGATAGCGACGACCAACATCGTCGGAATCTGCTGATTCAACTCTGCGACACCGTCCTCATTTCTCATCTTGACTGCGTCCACGCGGTTCGCTGAGTCCAAGGCAGCCGAACAGTTACAAGATGACGCCCGCATCATCTTGTAACCACCTTCAGCACATCGCCGAGCTTTGTGACCTGCCAGGACGTCATATTTCACGCTAGCGTTGGAGCCGGAAGGCTGCCAGAGCGGACGAATGGGACGGCCTCGAAAGCCGTTGAAGTCTTTCAGGCTTCCGTGGGTTCGAATCCCACGCCTTCCGCCAGTAACAACACCCTCGGGCTTTGCCTCGGGGGTGTTGTTCGTTTTCAAGTCAGCTGCAGACCGTTTCGTTCTCAGGAGCTTCGAGTTGCACCAAATAGTCGTGGATCACATCGTCGATGCAGCCATTCACGCCATAGCCAGTGTGCTGATTCGCCACGACCACTACGAGGCGACCATCTTCAAGTGCAGCAGCCATCTTGCGACTGCTGTCAAGTGGCGTACTCGGATCACCAGTCGTCCCGACAACGACAATCGGGCCAGCACCAATGCCGGTGATTTCAATGCGTGGATCAATTGATTCAGGAAAAAACGAACACGAGTAGGAACCAGTGGAGTACGGGAAGAGCCGCGATGCCACTCCAATGAGTTGCTCGGCGTCAGCATCGGCCTCGTCGACCGTTGGGCGGTCAGGGTCGTCCGCACACGAGATGGCCTGAAACGATTCGAGCAGGTTGCTGTAACTACCATCAGCGCGACGTTGGTAGTAGCCGTCCTGCAAGGCCAGCAAGCCGTCGCCGTTACCGTTCGCAGCATCGTCGAGGGCTCGCTCGAGCGTCGGCCAGAACTGATCGGAGTACATTGCGCGCACTACGCCGGTCACTGCGACGCCGAGGCTGATGTCAGCGCGGCCTTCCGGCCCTGCGAGCGGAGACTCATCCAACGTGGCGAACAGCTGGTCGAAGGCACCTTCGGCGTCGCCGTCGTTATGGAACGCGCATGAACTCTCCGCGCTGCACTCAGCAAGAAAACTGTTCAACGCAGCTTCGAAACCAACCCACTGCTGCCGGGTTGCCTCGATGCTGTCTGCGTTCGGATCAGACGCGCCGTCGAAGACTGCCGCGCGCACCGTAGACGGATACATCGTGGCCCACACGGCTCCAAGTTCACTGCCGTAGCTGAACCCAAAATATGACGCCTGTTCTTCACCCAGGGCTTGACGGATGGCATCCATATCGCGAGCTGAGTTGTTCGTGCCGATGTACTGCAACGGCTGACCCACTCGATCAATACATCGCTGCGCGAATTCCTCCGCAAGGTCAATCAATTCGTTCCTCTCGTCGCTGTCATCGGGAGTGATGTCACCAGTGGCGTAGAAACGGTCATATTCGTCATCGTCAATGCAGTTGACCGCTCCTCCGCTGATCCCCGTGCCGCGCGGGTCCCAGGCAATGACATCGAATCGCTTCGTCAAAGCAGGTTCGAACCAGGCGGTTGCGTTGAGAGCCATTGAGCTGGCAGGTGACCCAGGCCCACCATTGTTCACCAACATGATCCCGACACGGTCACCATCAGCCCTGCGGCGAGCAACGTAGAGGTCGATTGTCTCGCCCTGCGGGTCGGCGTAGTCGAGCGGCACCGTTAGGCGGCCGGTGTCAACCCGCCCTGCCGTGTCTTCCCAGACGATCTCGTAGTCAAGCGGTTCAGGCGACAGTGTGGTGGGAGGCAACGTGTCACCTGCTTTTGCAGTTGTTGAGGGCGTCTCGGTTGTCGTTGGGATTGATGTGATCTCACGAGTCTTCGGTGCGTTCGCGGCATCAGAAGCCGTGCACGCCGCAACGAGGAGCGAACATCCAATCACCGCAGGAACAACTCGACGCATCGCCCTGCAGCGTACGGCCGGAGACGTCGTAGCGTTACGCACATGCGAATGTCCCCCTACCACATGATGCCTGGTGACAAAGATGCGCTCGACGGGATCAAACTCGCCGACGGCACCTATGCGCGGGTGTGGCAGTTCGCCCGCCCGTACCGCCGGATGATCACGCTCTTTTTGTTTGCGATTCTCGCTGCCGCTTTACTTGCTCTCGTACCGCCCTTTGTTGTCCGGGAGATCATCGACTCGTCGATCCCTAACTCGGACCGCGACGCCATCAAGGTCCTGGCCGGAATTGCGGTCGCTGCAGCTCTTGCCGACGCTGGCCTTGCGATCTTCCAGCGGTGGTGCAGTTCCCGTGTCGGTGAAGGTCTCATCTACGACCTCCGACGTGCACTCTTCGCCAAAGTTCAAAGGATGCCGATCGCATTCTTTACTCGGACCCCAACCGGGTCAATCACATCCCGACTGAGCAGCGATGTCGTGGGTGCACAGTCCGCAGTCACTAGCACCCTCGGCAGCGTGGTGAGCAACGTGATTGTGCTGACTACGACCCTGGCCGCCATGATCGCTCTCGAGTGGCGCTTGACGTTGCTTACCTTGATCGTCCTTCCGGTGTTCATCATTCCCGCCCGCCGCGTCGGCGCACGCCTGCAAGGGATCTCGCGAGAACAAATGGGCCACAACGCCGCCATGAACACGCAGATGACCGAACGCTTCAATGTTTCTGGAGCCATGCTCGTCAAACTCTTCGGATCAGGTCGTCGTGAGCGCGATGCATTCGAATCCCAGGCCCGGGGCGTCCGCGACACCGGCATCCAATCAGCGCTCTACGGCCGGGTGTTCTTCGTTGCTCTCGGCTTGGTTGGCGCGATCGGCACTGCTGCTATCTATGGCATCGGGGCGTTGATGGTCGTCGACGGTCAGATCTCGACTGGCACGCTCGTAGCGCTCGCCGCGCTCGTGAGCCGGGTCTATCAACCGCTGACCGGGCTGACGAATGCCAGAGTTGATTTGATGACTTCGATGGTCAGTTTTGAGCGAGTTTTCGAAGTTCTCGACGCTCCGGAGGCGATCACCGAAAAACCCGGAGCGTTCGACCTGATCTCACCATGTGGAGAGGTCGAATTTGAAAATGTCACGTTCCGGTATCCGCCAGCTGCGGACTCGGCTATCGCATCAATGGAACAGAATGCCGGGCTCGGTACCGGCACCGACCCTGACGTTGACGTACTCCAGCAGCTTTCACTTTTAGTCACGCCTGGTGAAACTGTTGCACTGGTCGGCGCATCGGGTGCCGGCAAGTCGACGACTATCTCGCTCCTTCCCCGCCTTTACGACGTCACGTCGGGTGCCGTGCGCGTCGATGGGCACGACGTGCGCGACCTCACACTTGATTCGCTTCGCGCTTCCATCGGTGTCGTCGCGCAGGATCCGCATTTGTTCCACGAATCAATCGGGGAGAACTTGCGCTACGGCGATCAATCAGCATCAGAGGCTGACGTGATCGCAGCAGCCAGAGCAGCGCGGATTCATGACACGATCGTCGCGTTGCCGGACGGCTACGACACTGTTGTCGGTGAGCGCGGTTACCGACTCAGCGGCGGCGAGAAGCAACGCCTGGCCATCGCTCGCTTGCTGTTGAAGAACCCGGCGATCATCATCCTCGACGAAGCAACAAGCCATCTCGACAACGACAACGAGGCACATATTCAGTCTGCGCTTGAGCACGCCATGGAGGGTCGGACTGCATTGGTGATTGCCCATCGCTTGTCAACGATCCGCAGTGCGGACCGCATTGCCTTTGTCGAAGACGGCCGAATTGCCGAAATCGGGACCCACGACGAGTTGCTCGCATCGAACGGCCGATATGCCCACCAAATACAAGCTGGAGAGCTCGTCACGCCGAGCTAAATGTCGACCGATCAACCAACGCACGACGGGAAGTGACACACTGCCTTGCGTGATCGAGGCAGCGGTTCGCGCGGCATCCGTTCCACCGTTTCATGCGATGGCGATGAGCCATGCGGCGACGGTGCGTGAAGCCAAGGGGCAACGCGTCTTCCATCTTGAGGTCGGCCAACCCGCCACCGGGCTCCCCGGCGTCGCTCGTGCGGCGGTGATCGAAGCGCTCGACATGCCGCTCGGCTACACCAGCGCTGCCGGGCTTCATCGACTCCGCAGCGGGATCAGTAAACGGTACGCCGAATCTGTCGATCCGCGTCGGATCATTATCGTGGCTGGCGCATCTGCCGGTTTCACGTTGGCGTTCTTGACTTTGTTCGAACCTGGTCAGCGAGTCGGCGTCGTCGAGCCCGGGTATCCGTGCTACCGCAACGCGCTCGTTGCGCTTGGCATCGATGCAGTGCCGATCCCTGTCGGGCCAGACAGCCGGTGGGCGCCGACACCGCAGCATTTGCAAAATGTAGGGCAGCTCGATGGTCTCGTCATTGCCTCACCGTCGAACCCAACAGGCACCGTGATGTCCGATGAGGCCCTCGGTGCAATCGCTGCGCACTGCAGTGCCAACGACATCGCGATCGTTGCTGATGAGATTTACCATGGCATCGTCGAGTCGGCCCCTGCCCCGCAGTTGTTGCACCATTCGCCGGACGCGATCGTGGTGAATAGCTTCTCGAAGTACTTCTCGATGACCGGGTGGCGTGTCGGTTGGGTGGTGGTTCCCGAGCGTCTGATCGACGTCGTTGAACGGCTCCAACAGAACCTGTACATCTGCGCGCCACATGTCTCACAAGTCGCTGCGTTGGCGGCTCTCGACGCCGGCGTTGAGCTCGACGGCCATGTCGATCGATACCGGGCGAATCGCCACGTGATGATCGACGGCTTAGCTGCAGCTGGCATCACCGACATTGCGCCCGCCGACGGGGCGTTCTATGTGTACGCCCACATCCCTCAGTACACGACAGCGGTTGATCTCACCTCGATGGAACTCTGCGAACGATGGCTCAACGAGCTCGGAGTTGCCTGTACACCGGGCATCGACTTCGACCTTGCGCGAGGACATGAGTACGTGCGTTTTTCGTACGCCGGTGTCGGCGATGACCTTGCCGCAGCGTGCGATTTGATTGCGGGTTGGAATCGATGAGCGACACGATGCCAGGCCGGCCCAACCAAGCACGCAGCGGCCCGCTCGCTGACCTGCGTGTCATCGATATGTCGACCGTTCTAGCCGGACCAAACTGTGCGCGTTACCTTGCTGACTTTGGCGCCGATGTCATCAAAGTTGAACGCCCCGGCGGCGACAGTCTGCGCAACATGGCGTGGCGCGACCCTCGCGATGGCGAAGGGCTGTGGTGGAAGCTCGTCAACCGCAACAAGCGGACCTTGGTGCTCGACATCAAAGACGCTGACGATGTTGCAACGTTGCTGAGCTTGCTCGACGAGGCAGACGTGTTGGTAGAAAATTCACGGCCAGGAACACTCGAGCGACTTGGACTCGGCCCCGAGGTCCTCCTCGCCCGTAATCCAAAGTTGGTCATGACACGGATCTCTGGGTTCGGCCAGGACGGTCCGTATGCGTCCCGGGCCGGGTTCGCGACGATCGCGGAAGCAATGTCGGGCCTTGTGGCGCTCAGTGGCAGCCCAGATGGCCAGCCGCTCCCGCCTCCGATTGCGCTGACCGATGAAGTCACTGGACTCGCTGCGGCGTTTGCCACGATGGTGGCGCTCCACTCAGGTGTAGGCCAGGTCGTCGACGCCAACCTGCTCGAAACGATGTTCCACATGATGGGTCCCTTAGTTTCGCTGTTCGGTGTGACCGGTGAGCAACAGCGCCGCCTCGGTGCCGGACTGCCCTACACCGTCCCGCGTGGCACCTATCGTTGCAGTGACGACTTATGGGTTGCCGCCTCGACGAGCAGCGACTCGATCGCTGAACGCGTAATGCATGTGCTAGGAGTCGGTAACGACCCGCGTTTCGTCAACTTTGCTGGGCGGACCGAACATCGGGAAGAACTCGAACAGATCATGACCGCTTGGTGTGCTGCTCGTCCGCGCAGCGACGTCATCGAGGCATTTACCGCCGCCGACGCAGCGATTGGGCCGGTGCTCGACATGGCCGACATTGCAGTCGATCCTCACTTTGCGAATCGGGGTTCCATCGAAGTAGTCGATGATGACTTCAATGGCACCCCGATGCAGAGTGTGATTGCTCGGCTGTCGGCCACACCGGGAGCGATCCGGTGGGTTGGTCGAGGACTTGACGCCGATGGCGACGAGATCACAGCAACCGGCTGGTAGCCACCCGGTCGAAGGATCAGTTGATCAGGTCGGCTCTCCCGTACGACACACCGAATTCGTTAGTCAGGCACTAGTACCGATCGGGCAACTGACGCCGGTGCCCTTGATCCCGCAGTATCCATTGGGATTTTTCGCAAGGTACTGCTGGTGGTACGGCTCTGCGTAATAGAAGTCTGCATCAAAGTCGATAGAGCCAACCTCGGTGGTGATCTCTCCTTTGCCCATGGAATTGAGCCCGGCCTGCACCCGAGATTTGGTGGCTTCGACGATCGGAAGCTGGCTTGCTTGTGTGGCCCACACGCCTGTGCGGTACTGGCTGCCGATGTCGTTGCCCTGACGCATTTCCTGGGTGGGGTCGTGCTCTTCCCAGAACACCTGCATGATCCGCTCATAGGAGATCACCGATGGGTCGAACACGATGCCGACTGCTTCGGCGTGGCCGGTGCGGCCCGTGCAGTTTTCCTCGTAGGTGCAGTTTGGGGTGAAGCCGCCGGCGTAGCCGACAAAAGTCGAGTACACGCCGTCAAGTTGCCAGAAGAGACGTTCGGCACCCCAGAAGCAGCCCATGCCGACGACTGCAATTTCCATTTCCTTTGGCCATGGCCCTTGAAGCGGGTTCCCGTTGACGAAGTGCTTTTCAGGCACAGGCATTGGATCTTCGCGCCCGGGCAGTGCCTCGTCGCGGGAGATCATCGTGGCGGTCTTGCGGAACAGCATTCTTTCAGGATACGACTCGATGACGGCCTCGTCTCGCCCGGCCTCATCGCTTGCGAACACATCCTTTTTCTTTGTGTGGGGTTTCCTGTGAACTGGTCCACAGGAATCCCAACGCAAATGATGGACCGCAGCATGGGTACGGTGCCCGAGTGATGATTCGGGACATGACCGCAACGGACCTTGAGCGAGTGCTCGAGATCAACGAGGCCAATGTGCCCGAGGTCGGGCCAGCCGACATGGACCGGCTGCAGTTTCTCGTCGAGGAGAGTGCTTTTTCTTTGGTTGTCGACGTCGATGGTGTAGTTGCAGGGTTCTGCGTCGTGCTTGCAAAGGGTTCAAGTTACGACTCGGTGAACTACATCTGGTTTATGGAGCGATACGACGACGTGCTTTATCTCGACCGGGTTGCCTTCGATGCAGCTGCGCAGGGCCAGGGCCTTGGTTCGGCGCTCTACAGCGAAGTCGACCGACGACTTGCTGAGCAAACGCTTGGGTTGACGCTGGAAGTCAACGTCGACCCGCCGAACGAGCCGTCACTCGCGTTCCACCGCAAACACGGCTACGTCGAGGTGGGCCGCCAAATGTCGAAAGGCATTGAAGTCGCCCTGATGCACAAGCCTGCCCAATAGACGCAACCGAGTTGGGTCTCAATTGTTGCACTGCCGTGTTCAACGGCGGTCTTGAAGGAACTGGAAGTGCTGGCGAGTGGCTGCGACCACGTCGGTGTCGATGTCAGCGAAAATGGTTGTCTCTGCACCAGATGCGCTGACCAAAATTTCACCCATCGGGTCGAAGACTGCGCTGTCGCCGGAGTGGTCGAGTGGCCCGGTGCGTTTGCCGTCGGCGTCGAGTGCTCCGTCGCGTCCGACTCGATTGACCGCAACGAAGTACGCCTGGTTCTCGATTGCTCTGGCACGGGCCAGCGTCTGCCAGTGGTGGCGGCGCTTCGCGGGCCAGTTTGCGATCAGAAGGTACGCATCGGTGTCGTGGGCGACAGCCCAAAATTCGTCAGCGAAACGTAGGTCGTAGCAAATGAAAAGGCTGCACCTGACGCCGTCGATCGTCACGGTGATGTGCTCGCTCCCAGCGCGAACATATTCATCTTCGCCGCTATGTGAGAACGGGTGGATTTTGCGGTATCGGTGTACGGTCCCGTCTGGGCCGGCGAGGACGAACACATTACTGACGCGCTGATCGTCGTCTGGCGCATCCGACGCAAGTTCGGCACACGTGCCTCCGACCCACACGTCATTCGCTGCTGCCTGATCGACGAGAAACTGACTCGAGGGTCCACCTTCTCGTTCAGCAATCGCTGGGTCGGCGAACGAGAACCCAGTAGCGAAAGTCTCGGTGAGGAGAATAATACGCGCGCCTCCAGCGGCCGCTGCGCTGATCCGAGGTGCAAGTGCGACGTAGTTAGCCTCACGATCGAACCACACAATGTCGTGCTGCAGTGCAGCAACTCGAACAACGCTCATGTCGAAAACCCCTTTGTGAGTGCTTTGGCAGCGGCCTCGATCACGGGCATTTGTTTGCAGAACGCAAACCGCACCATGTGCCGTCCGTTCTCTGGCCGAGCGTAAAAGACCTCGTTCGGGATCGCTACCACACCGCATCGATGTGGCAGCTGACGACAGAAATCGACGCCGTTACCAGTTGGGTCGAGTGGCCGTATGTCGGCAGTGACGAAGTAGCTCGCTTCGGGTGTGTAGGTGATGAAGCCCACGGAATCCAGCGCCTCAACCAGACGGTCGCGCGTGGCTTGCAGACCAGCTCGCATTCCAGCGAAATAACTGTTCGGCAGCCCCAAGCCAACTGCCATCGCTGGCTGCAAGGGAGCCCCGTTGACGAACGTCAGAAACTGTTTTGCGGTACGCGCAGCTGCGACGAGCGCAGCGGGCCCTGACATCCACCCGATCTTCCAGCCGGTCGTGTGGAACGTCTTGCCGCCCGATGAAATCGTGAGAGTGCGCTCAGCCATACCAGGAAGCGTGGACAACGGAATATGAGTGTGGCCGTCGAAGACAAGATGCTCGTACACCTCGTCGGTGACTGCGATCAGATCATGTTCGACAACAACATTGGCAATCAGCTGCAACTCTTCGTTAGTGAATACCTTGCCAGTCGGATTATGCGGCGTATTCAGCAGCACCAGCTTGGTGCGCGACGTGACAGCTGCCTGCAGTTCAGCTGGATCAAATACATAGTTGCCGTCTATGTCTGGCGCTAACAGCACAGGAACTGCTCGAGCGTCAGCCATCGCGATACCTGCTCGGTAGCTGTCGTACATCG
>Ga0213861_10004796_pt1 | contig 10953 bp, 5 predicted proteins | sample PICome_4_FD_160110 | JGI IMG/M metagenome (GOLD analysis project Ga0213861, IMG submission 160110) | Coastal seawater microbial communities near Pivers Island, North Carolina, United States - PICO131 | ecosystem: Environmental > Aquatic > Marine > Coastal | place: USA: North Carolina | collected...
GCAGAACCGATAACAGTTCAAACAGCCACAGCATGCGCCCCTTGAGGGCCGCCACCAACATGTCCATTCGAATATGTGTGCCATCGCGCTGGACATAAGACACGCCCATGATTGCGATGATCGGCATCGCCGCTTCGATGTAATCGACATAGCCCATCATGGGCGAGCCAAAGAATTTTCGCGCGATCACGGAATAGGCCGCCAAAAACATGAGCGAGAAAATCGCCAGCCCCGATAAAAGCGCACAAAAGCGCTCAATCGGGAGCAACATCCTATCCAATTTGCTTAGTAGACTGGAATCCTCCAGCACTGCCGCTGATCCGGCCATTTCACGCCCCCCTTTTTTCGGCATTTTTGCCGTTTTTGAAAAACCGCCCCCTCAAGAGGCGGTTTTGCGAAAACGAAAAGGGCCGACCCCGAAGGATCGGCCCGGTTTGCTTAGCTACCGCTGGCTTTGACGTCGGCCAGGGTTTTCACAACCAGATCATACAGTTCCTGACCTGGCAGGCCCTGTGCTTCCATGTCTGCGATCCATGCATCACGTGCCGGCGCTGCCGCTGCGGCACGGAACTCTTCCAGAACCTCGGGGGCGATGACAACTTTTTGCACGCCTTTTTCTGCCAGCACTTCGTCCCAACGCTTGAGCAGTTCGCCGTAGTTGGTCAGATAGTGATCCAGCGCCTCTTCGACGGATGAATCAAGCGCCTCACGCTCTTTGTCGGACAGTGACTCATAAGCGTCGATGTTCACCACGACAGGGCAGTTTACCGTGCCGGGGTTCAGGTTTTCTGTCCACCAGTCAGCCTGGTTGATCGTGCCAAAGCTGAGGTGTGCGTGCTGTGCAAATGCAACTGTGTCAACAACACCGGATTCCATCGCCTGATAGGCTTCGCCGGATGTCACGGACGTTGGGACGGCACCGACCGCCTCAAACGCCTTGCCCAGACCGCCTGTCGCGCGGACGCGCATGCCTTTGAACGACTCCAGTGTCGTGCGCGGCTCGCCTGTGCCCACAAGGTTGTACTGCGGCATTGGCGAGGTCATCAGCAGCTTTGCGTTCCACTGTGCCATTTCTTTTGCGGCAGCAGGATGCGCATAAACAGCTTTGGACACAGCGCGCTCTTGCTCAAGGTTCTCAACGCCCAGGAAGGGCAGTTCCAGAACCGTCACAACGCGGTTCTTGTCCGCATGATAGCCCGCGCAGAACTGCGCCATCTCAAATGCGCCGATAGAAATACCATCAAGGTTTTCTGTGTTCTTGGACAGGCCGCCATAGCTGACGTTCATCGTGAATTCGCCGCCGGTCTTTTCGGACACCAGCTCGGCGATCTTCTCAACATGCTCGGTGAAGGCGCGGCGCTTGCCCCATACGGACACGTTCCATTCTGTTGCTGCGGCTTCTGTAACAAAGGCAAGGCTGATGGCGCAGACGGCTGCGCCGCTCAAAAATTTGGTCATTCGTGGTTCTCCCATTGATGCGCAGCCTCCTCGCCGCGCTTGTCGTGGAAAGTAGCGTGATGGGTGAACGGTGCCAACCCCTATAGCTCACGCAATTCCGCTTAGAAAATGGGCAAATGCGCCTTCACAACCCTGGGCTGCTTTGCGCCAGGGTTTCATGCATACACGCCATGTTCTGCCCGCAGCTTCGGTCAGGAAACAGGCTGATCTCATCCTGAAGACCGCGGATAAAAACGATGAACGCAGATCTGGGTATGGTTCGATTGCTTTTGGCGCGCTGCAATCTGCCTTTGATTGACAGCTAAAAGTAATTTGAATGTAGTATTTTACATCAAATCTCTTTACCAAAATTTACAAATCAACCTGCGCGTCGGGAAAACCATTTACAGCGAAACCATCCGTTTACAGTTGCTTATTTCTTTCCGTTCACACAGCGCTATGATCGCCAGCGAAATGCCGGGCCTGCGCACGCCGATGTGCAACGGCCTGCACAGACTGCCAAGGGAGGAACCTTCATGTCCGACACACCAGCGAAAACCTATCCACCGTCTGACGCGATGGCCGCGAATGCGCATGTGAATGCCGCGCGCTACGAACAAATGTATGCCGCATCCATCAATGATCCTGATGGGTTCTGGCGCGAACAAGGCCAGCGTATCGACTGGATGAAACCGTTCAACACTGTAAAGGACGTGGATTTCACGCTTGGCCAGGTCAAGATCAACTGGTTTGCGGATGGTGAACTGAACGTTGCCGCCAACTGCATTGACCGCCATCTTGAGACACGGGGCGATCAGACTGCCATCATCTGGGAACCAGACAGCCCCGAGGATGACGCGCTTCACATCACATATAACGAATTGCACGAAAATACCTGCAAGATGGCCAACATCCTGCGCGACATGGGCGTGGGCAAAGGCGATCGCGTGATCATCTATATGCCGATGATCCCAGAGGCGGCTTATGCGATGCTGGCCTCTGCGCGGATCGGGGCGATTCATTCCATCGTATTTGCCGGTTTCTCGCCTGATGCGCTTTCGGCCCGTGTGAACGGATCAGAGGCAAAGGTTGTCATCACCGCAGACGAGGCCCCACGCGGCGGGCGGGCGACACCGCTCAAGACCAACGCAGACAAAGCGCTGGCGGCTTGTGACGCTTCCGTGAAATGCCTTGTGGTGCGCCGCACCGGTGGCGATGTGCCATGGGTCGAAGGCCGCGATTACGACTATAACGCGCTGGCCAAGACGGCCGCCGGGACCTGCGCGCCTGAGGCGATGAACGCAGAAGACCCGCTGTTCATTCTCTATACTTCCGGCTCTACCGGGATGCCCAAGGGCGTTGTGCATTCCACCGGCGGCTACCTGGTCTATGCGGCCATGACCCATGAGATCACCTTCGATTACCATGATGGCGACATCTATTGGTGTACGGCGGATGTGGGCTGGGTCACCGGCCACAGCTATATTGTCTACGGCCCGCTGGCCAATGGCGCGACCACCCTGATGTTCGAAGGTGTTCCGACATATCCAGACGCCAGCCGCTTTTGGCAGATCTGCGAAAAGCACAAGGTCAACCAATTCTACACTGCCCCCACCGCGATCCGCGCGCTGATGGGACAGGGTGACAGCTTTGTCGAGAAATGCGATCTGTCCAGCCTCAAGCTGCTTGGCACCGTAGGAGAGCCGATCAACCCAGAGGCCTGGAACTGGTACAATGATGTCGTCGGCGGCGGGCGCTGCCCAATCGTGGACACATGGTGGCAAACCGAAACCGGCGGCCATCTGATGACCCCCCTGCCCGGTGCACATGCAATGAAACCCGGTGCCGCGATGAAGCCGTTCTTTGGCATCAAACCAGTGGTGCTGGAACCTACCACGGCCGAAGAGCTGTCGGGAAATCCGGTTGAGGGCGTGCTGTGCATCGCCGACAGCTGGCCGGGGCAGATGCGCACCGTCTGGGGGGATCATGAGCGGTTCGAAAAGACCTATTTCGCGGATTATCCGGGCTATTATTTCACCGGTGACGGCTGCAAGCGGGACGAAGATGGCGATTACTGGATCACGGGCCGCGTTGACGATGTGATCAACGTCTCGGGTCACCGCATGGGAACCGCCGAAGTCGAAAGCGCCTTGGTCGCGCACAAGAAAGTCGCGGAGGCCGCAGTGGTCGGCTATCCCCATGACATCAAGGGCCAGGGCATCTATTGCTACGTTACCTTGATGGGCGGCGAAGAGCCATCCGAGGAGCTGCGCACAGAGCTGCGCAACTGGGTCCGCTCAGAAATTGGTCCCATCGCCTCTCCTGATCTGATCCAATGGGCCCCCGGCCTGCCAAAGACCCGTTCGGGCAAGATCATGCGCCGTATCCTGCGCAAGATCGCTGAAAACGACTTTGGCGCATTGGGTGATACATCGACATTGGCCGAACCTGCGGTGGTGGACGACCTGATCGAAAACCGCATGAACCGCAAATAACGCGACAGCGCCAAACAGAATCCAAACCAACGAAAATATCGCGATCCGGCCACCAAATGGCCGGATCGCTTTTTATATTCTGGCACATGTTGCAAAGCACGCTATCTCCCCTTTGAAGCCGCAGAAAACGGCACTGAAAAAGGGGCGGACGGATGGGCAACTATGGACAAATCGACTGCGCCGTGGCACCGCAGGCCACGATGAAAAGTGACATGACCACAGTTGCGCTGGATGACAGCAAGGCCCTGCGCCGCGCCTTTGGGCGCTTTGGCACGGGTGTGACGGTGATCACCACCCAATCCGATGACGGACCTTTGGGGATGACAGCCAATTCGTTTTCCTCTGTTTCATTGGAACCGCCCTTGGTGCTTTGGTCTGCCGCGCTGCGGTCCAAGCGCCATGATGTTTTTGTAAAGGCAGAGCATTTTTGCATTCATATTCTGGGTGAAGATCAACAGGATCTGGCAAATCATTTTGCCACCCAAGGTCATGATTTCGATATATGTGATTGGGCCCAAGGGCCGGGCGGTGCGCCACAGCTTGCAGGATGTCTGGCGGCGTTTCACTGCCGCGCCCATGCCGTGCATCCCGCAGGCGACCATTCCGTCATTCTGGGCGAGGTGATCCAAGCCGCCGAATGTCCCGGCCAAGGGGCGGGGTTGCTGTTTGACAAAGGCCGCTTTGGCCGTTTCAGCCCAAAGCCCTAAGGCCAGTTCGAAAAAGCGGGTTCGGTGAATGCTGGCTGCGGTATTACGATTGCTGCTCTAATAATCTTTCTCAAAGAAGATACCGATGCCGCTGTTGCCGTCAGATCCCAGCGTGGCCTTTCCCTTGAGGCTGGATGTGATGTCGAGGTTCAGGGAAACTTCTCCGGTGCCATCAGAGGCGGCGGTGACGTCGGTATAAATATTCTCAGAGATATATTTACCCGCGCGCACCGCTGTCGCGCCGCTGTCGGTGGTGGTCACGTCCAGATCATCCAGCCCGAACCCCGCGCGCAGGTTGGTGATCACCCCGGCCCCTTCGCGCCCTGCAAGGGTAGCCACGGCATTGGCCAGTTGCAGCGCCTGAAAAGGCGAGATTTCGAGAATGTCGCGCCCGAACAAGAGCTGCGCCAATACTTCGTCCTGCGGCGCTTCGGGGGTGGATTCAAAGCGGACCTTTGGGGCATCTGCCGGGCCTTCCACGATCACACGCACCTCACCCGCAGAGGTGCTGCTGGCAGAAACGAAGCGGATGAATGGCACCAGATCGCCCTGAAACTGGGTGGACCCTTCGCGCAGGTCGAAACGTTTGCCAAGAATATCGAGCCTGCCGCGCAGCAGATTGAACCGGCCTGCTGAAATGATCCGGTTGGTTGATCCAGTCAGCGTCAGACCGCCGCCCAATTCCGCGTCAAGGCCCCGCCCCCGCACGAACAGCCGGTTTGGCGCATTGACCCGCAGGTTCAGGCCATAACCCGGCCCCTGTGCGCGCGCCGTTTCAGTACCAGCCGCTTCGCTGTCCAGACCGGCCTTGCGACGGGTCGCGATGACATCGGGCGCGGCACCGACATGTGTTATGGGGGGGATGTCGCCAATGCTTGTCAGTCCCGTGGACGGCACCGTGATGGTCGTTTCACCCACATTGATCTGGCCGGAAATGCCGGCCCCACCGGCAAGCGGGCCCGACAGCCGCAGATTGCCGCTGACTGAACTGCGGTAGAGCCGTGGATCGATCAGGACCAGTTCGTTCAAGGCAATGTCAATATTTGCCCCCAGCCCTGAGGTCAGCCCGACCGATCCGGCCGCACGCAGCTGGCCGCCATTAACCGCCCGCGCGGTCACATTCAGCGCAGCCGCGCTGTTGGCCAAACGAATGTCTGCGGCAATTCCCTCAAGGGTCAGGCGCAGGTTCGGCGCGCTGAAAGAGGCATTGTCGGTCTGGATACTACCTGACACCGATGACAAGGCCGCAGGCCCGTTCACCCGCAGGTCAAACCGCGCCTGCCCCTGCAGGTCACGGGGTGCCAGAAACGGGCGGCTCAACCCCAGTGGGGCCGTCCCGTTGATCGCAAGATTGAGCACGCCGCCCGGATCAACCAGCCCGGCCACCCGCGCCTGCGTGCCTGCGGGCCCCGTGGCATCCGTGTCCAAACGCCAGCTTTGGCCCTGCTTGCGGGCAGTGCCATCAACGCTAAGCGGGCCATTCACCTGGCTGACCAAGGCACCGATATTGGGCATGCCGAGGCTGAACGCCACATCCGCGCGCGGCCCTGTCACCAGCCCCTGAACCGATGCGGTCGCGGAATAGGGCCCAGATGCGTTGGTATCCACCACAATCCCATCCGGCGTTTGGCGCAGCACGCCTTTGGCCGCCAAGGGGCCAGAGACCCCGGGCACCAAGGGGTTCACATTGGGCATTGAGACATCAAAGGTCAGCTGCATCTGAGGTCCGGTTGCCAGACCCTCAACCAGCGCCTTTGCACCAAAGGGGCCCGTGGCGCTGGTATCAATGACAAATCCCTGGTCAGTCTGCAGCACGGTCCCTGTGGCTGCCAGCGGTCCGTTCACTTGCGGCACAAGCGGCTGAAGGTCGGGCAGAGAGATATCAAACCGAACGTCCAGACGCGGTGCCACCAAACCGTCTAAAGCAGCGCTGAGACGGTAAGGCCCGGTGGCTTCGGTCTTGATCTGCCATCCCTGTGGCGACTGGCTCAGCAGTCCCTTGGCCGAAACAGGTCCTTCGATCTGCGCGGCAAAGGGTGCTACATCGGGAATATCCGCAGTGAAGGTCAGGGCGGCGTCTGGCCCTGTCGCCAAACCCTTTGCGGTCAGCGCGGCACCATATGGCCCGTCAGCGGCCGTATCGATCGTCCAGCCGCTTGCGTCTTGGGACGCGATGGCCGTTAGGGTCACAGGCCCTTTGTACTGCGGCAGCACAAGCGCGATATCAGCCAGACGCACCTGCGCGTCAGCGCGGCTGTTTCCCGTGCGCAATTGCGCCCCGCCGGTCAGGTTCAATGCCGCATTGGACAGCACCAGATCGCGCAGGAATGTCCCGGTTTCATCGCGTTTTGCTGACAGGCTTACCTCTGTCCGGCCCGCCAGGACCGCGTCGGCCTGCACGATCCCCAGCGCCAGATCCTCTGTCATCCCCTGCGCTGCCAGGTCAAACTGACCGCTCAGCGGCACCACTTGTCCGGTCACGCTCAGCGCAGTTGAACCATCCAGTTCGCGGCCCGCCAGGGCCGAAAAGCGGCTCAGGTCAGATGCCTGAACCGCCGCATCCAGCTGCGTGCGCAGCCCGGTTTCCAGCGCTTCGATGACCGCATCACCGGTCAGGGCATAATCGGCACCGGCAATGTCCAAGGCACTGATTTCTATCGGCTGATCCTGTGTATAGGCAATGGTCGCCTTGCCGGTGATCTGGTCACCGATGGCCTCTGACATGGCCCTGTCTGTGAGCGTCAACCGCTGCGCATCAAAACGCAGATCGCCAAGAAACTGGCCTAGGCTTCCCGCATTGCCCTGCAGGCGTCCAGTCAGGCCCAAACCGGTCTGGCCGATGGACAGGCCACTGCGTGTCAGCCCCGAAATATCAAACGCGGCGTCAATCGCATCGCCATTCGCTGCATCGTAATCGACCCGCAAGATGACGTTGTCCACCATCGAAGCCTCTCCGCCCAGGGGCAGCAGGACCGGCAAGCCATCGGGGCCAGCAACGCGGCCCTTGATGTCAATAAATGTGGGCCAGCGATCCTGATTGAGGGCGAGCTTGCCTTCGAAGGTGGCGGCCCTTGCGTCCAGCGCAAAGGCGCTGACCTCAACCGCGCCGGTGCTTTCAAGCAGCGCATCAACAGTCAGACGCAGGTCCTGACCAAAGAATTCCCTGTAGCGCGGGGCCAGCAAGGCGGTTATGTCGCCGCCAATATCCGCCTGGATGCGCCGGTCCGGCGTGTCAGAGGGGCGGCGGGGCGCTTGGGTTCCCAGAATGACCTGTCCCGCAAGGCGCTCCTGGGCTTCGGTCGCGAGGGTCACATCGGCGGCAAAAGTATCAAGCGGCCCGCTGCCCTGCACGGCCAGATCGACCGAAGGCTGGCCGGGGATGTTCAGCATGCGTGCTGCAATGCCGTCCTCGCCTTCGCTCAGCCGCAGCAACAGGTCCAGGATCATATCGCTGCGCTCAAAATTCGCCTTGATGACAAATTCGCCGCGTTTTGCGTCGGTGCGTTGGGCCTGAAGGTCAATATCGCCCAGATCGTCGGTCAGTTCCGCCGAGGCGCGCAGCGAAAGCTGTGCAGCCTCACCCAAAATGGGCGCGCCAAGGTTTATCTCAGCGACCGCAAATTCGGCAATACGGACGGAAACCGGCAGTTCGGGCAGCCGAAAGGGTGCGGCTTCGGCGTCGGGCAAGGTATCGGGCTGGGCCACGGGCAGTCGGGGCACGTCCAGCCGCCGGGCCGTCAGGCTGTCCACCTCCAACCGGCCCCGCAGCAAGGCGGACCTGCTCCAGACCAGTTGCACATCCTCCAACGTCAGCCAGACGCCGTCATCATCCGCGATGGTCATCTGGCTGAACGATGCCGTAGAGCTGAGCGCGCCCTGAAACCCATCAATGCTGACCGTGCGGCCAGACCCGCTGAGCGCATCCTGAATGGTCCGCGTCAAAAACCCCTTGTCGTCATCCTGGGCCAAGACCGGTGTGATCGTGGCAAACAGGACGGCGATGGCCGCAAAGAGACTGAACAATATCCGCATCAGAAAGATTGCCCTATGCCAATGTAGATCTGGAATTTTTCATCCGTGTCGGGGCCTGAAACCGGTACTGCGACGTCCAGCCGGATCGGGCCGATACCGGTGTCATAGCGCAGGCCGATACCTGCCCCGGAATGCCATTGGCCGGAACCATCAAAGAATTCCTCTGATCCGACATAGCCACCATCGACAAAGCCGACCAGGCCGATGGCATCGGTCATCTTGATCCGCGCTTCGGCCGACAGGCTGACAAAGCTGCGGCCACCCACGCGGTTACCATTGCCCAGATCGACGCCCAGCGCCTGATAGGGCTGTCCGCGTACCGTTCCGCCACCGCCGGAATAGAACAGGTAGTCGGCAGGTGTCGTGCTGAGTTCGGGACCATAGACAGAGCCCAACTGCCCCCGCAGCGCAAAGGTCACCGGCCGGGTCGTCCCAAAGGTACGGTAGGCCCTGGCATCGAGTGTGCTGCGCAGACCGTTGTCCGCCCCGTTGATGGCCACGAATGGCATCAGGCTGGCGTTGATGAAATGGCCGTGCTTTGCGTCCAGATCATTGTCCCGATAATCAAAGGTTGCCGCCAGCGGCAGGGTCAGCAGCGTATAGCTGTTTTCGCCAAATGCATCGCGGGTCTGGCCGGTGCGCAGGCCAAGGCCCAGCCTGTAGGTACGGTTTTCATTTGCGATGCGTTTTATACCCACCTCCAGATCGGCCTGACGGGAAAAGAAATTCACCTCGTCAAGCTGTTCAATTTCGGCCAGCGCATAGAAATCGGTGTCCTCGTTAAAGGTCGCGGGGCGTTCAAAACGTGCCGACAACTTATAGTCCTCACCGCCTGAATTGCCGCCGATGCCTTTGATCTCACCTTCCAGACGCAGCCGCTCTGCCCCGCCCAAAAGGTTCCGGTGCAGCCAAAAGGCGCTCAGCGTCAGCCCTTCCAATGAGCCAAGTTCAGCACCAAATCCAAACCGGCGGGGTGCCGCTTCGGTGAGCTGCGCCGTGATTGGCAAGGTGTTGTCGGGGCCGATACGCTCTGCCTCGATCAGGGCCACCGCACCAAAAGCTCCGGTCCGGCGCAAGCGGCCCGTGGCAAGGCGCAGCTGCTCTGGTGAAAAGGTCGCCCCTTCGGGCAGGCCCGCAATCTCCAATATGCGTTTGGTCCGAACATTCCGATTGCCACTCACGCTAAGGGCACCGAAGCGCAGTTTTGGCCCTGGGGCCAGCCGCAAATCTGCATTGATCGTGCGGTCCTGATGCCGGGCCGTCAGTGACTGTTCGGCCAGTTCTGCCTTGGCGTGACCCTGCGCCCGCCAACCGCTGATGCCCTGCGCAACCGTTTCTTTCAAAACGCCCAAGCTGGCGGTTTGGCCAGTTGCAAACCCCTCTGGCAAAGCTGTTTCAGGGGCCAGCGGCGCGATGTTTGCGCGGCCAAATTGAAATGAGGGGCCCGTCTTGATCGTGATCTCGGCCAGGGCAATGCTGCGCGGTGGTTGTACCGGGGGGATCGCTGCGGCATCGACACCGTCCAGCGTGATCTTGATCATCGGGCCAAAGAAACCCTGATCGTACAGAACCGCCAGCAGGCGGGCATAATCCGCCTGCGCCGCTGCCACGACCTCTTGGCTTGATGGTGGCAGGTCCTGCTCGGCCTGCTCTGCCAAAAGCGATCCGCCGCGCACCACCTGATACAGATCACTGTCCTCGGCAATACCCGTCAGCCGCACGTCAGCAGCGCTGAGCGCAGCGCCCCAAAAGGCAACAGCCACGGCACAGGCCGCACCGATTGCGCGCAACAAAAATCTTTGCTCAACCATCACTCACACACCGCTTGCCCGTCAACTTTGTAAAACAAGCCGCGGTTTGCCGCGATCATCTGTTACAAATCGGTCTTGCTGTTCATTTAGTCCGGTCTATCGCGAAGTCACGGCAGGGTGCAAACCATATGTCGAAACGGCACAGCCACGGTGAGCGAAACGACGCCTTTGTTGAAACAACTGCGATGAAAACATAGGCACCGGGAAAGATGACGGGCGCAATCTCGGAAGGGCACCTGCCCCCTGATGCCGCCTTACCTCAATCATTTCAACGCGTTACATCAAACGGGTTATATCTATTTTCGCGAAACGTGGTGCACCCCGATGCTTTCATCGTTCTTGCCGCACCACTGCCGCCCCGTGGGCAGCATTCAGACTATTTGTCGCTTTTTGCGGAACAATCTTTGGTGCGGGCGGTGGGACTCGAACCCACACGGGCACAAGGCCCAACAGATTTTAAGTCTGGTATGT
>Ga0213861_10004802_pt1 | contig 10948 bp, 11 predicted proteins | sample PICome_4_FD_160110 | JGI IMG/M metagenome (GOLD analysis project Ga0213861, IMG submission 160110) | Coastal seawater microbial communities near Pivers Island, North Carolina, United States - PICO131 | ecosystem: Environmental > Aquatic > Marine > Coastal | place: USA: North Carolina...
TGCAATGAATTACAATTATCGTAAATCGCATACAAGGCTTGAAGCGTAGTTCTAATATCGTTGAAATCAATTTCTTGTGCGTGTAAAGATCTACCAGAGGTTTGAATGTGATATTTCAACATTTGCGCTCTAGGGTTGGCTTTGTACTTGTTTTTCATGGCTTTTGCCCAAATACGACGCGCAACACGCCCAATCACAGCATATTCTGGATCAATACCATTTGAAAAGAAGAACGAAAGATTTGGACCAAATTTATTGATGTCCATACCTCTACTCAAATAATACTCTACATATGTAAAGCCGTTCGCTAAAGTCAATGCCAATTGTGTAATTGGATTTGCACCAGCTTCGGCAATATGGTATCCAGAAATTGAAACAGAATAGAAATTACGTACGCCATTATCAATAAAATATTCTTGCACATCTCCCATTAATCGCAAGGCGAATTCAGTCGAGAAAATACATGTGTTTTGAGCTTGGTCCTCTTTTAAAATATCTGCTTGCACAGTTCCACGAACTTGCGCTAAGGTGTCAATTTTAATTTTGCCATAAACATCCGCGGGTAAAACTTGATCACCCGTAACGCCTAATAGCATTAAACCTAAACCATTATTTCCTTCAGGCAAAGCACCTTGGTATGCAGGGCGCTTAATTCCTTTATCACTGTAAATTTTAGCGATTTTGGCTTCAACTTCCGCCGCCAATTCATTTTCTTTAATGTATTTTTCACAGTTTTGGTCGATTGCCGCATTCATGAAGAAACCTAACAACATTGGTGCTGGACCGTTAATCGTCATTGAAACAGATGTCAATGAATGTGACAAATCAAAACCAGAATATAATTTTTTAGCATCATCTAAACAACAAATTGATACACCTGAATTTCCAACTTTACCATAAATATCTGGTCGCACAGCCGGATCATTTCCATAAAGCGTCACTGAATCAAAAGCAGTAGACAATCGCTTAGCTGGCATTCCCAGACTTACATAGTGGAATCGCTTATTGGTTCTTTCTGGTCCCCCTTCTCCAGCAAACATTCTTGTCGGATCTTCGCCGGTTCTTTTAAACGGATAAAGTCCTGCAGTATAAGGGAACTCACCTGGAACGTTTTCCTGTAAAATCCATCTCAACAAATCTCCCCAAGCCGAGTATTTAGGCAATGCTATTTTTGGAATATCTGACTGCGAAAGTGATTTGGTATGCGTGTCTATATTAATTTCTTTATCTCTTACTTTGAAAGTATAAACCGGATCTTTATAGGTTTTTACTTTTGCATTCCAGTTCAAAACATGCTCCCAATTATAAGGACTCAAGTCCATTTTAATGCGCGCAAATTCTTTCAATAATAAATCTAAAAATTCTTGATTCTCAGCTGACAAACCTTCATCATCAATTCCAATTGCGTTCAATGTCACTTTTTGGCCAGCAACAGATTCTATGGTCTTATAGATTCCATATAATTTTTGTGCCACCTCTTGCTGCTCAGCCGCTACTTCAGCAGATCCTCTATTATTTTCAGAGATTTCGGATAAATAGCGTGAACGTGCTGGTGGAATAATGTATATTTTCTCAGACATTTCTGCCGTGATTGCCATATCAGAAACTAAACTTTTTGCCGCTGTTTTTTCAACAATTTTATCCATAATCGCTTTGTAAAGCGTATTCATTCCTGGATCATTAAATTGCGAAGCAATTGTACCGTAAACTGGTAAATCGTTGTGATCAACCTCCCATAATTGGTGATTGCGCACGTATTGTTTTTTCACGTCTCTAACTGCATCTAAAGCCCCACGTTTATCAAACTTATTAATCGCAACAATGTCAGCAAAATCTAACATGTCAATTTTCTCTAATTGTGTTGCTGCGCCAAATTCAGGAGTCATTACGTACAATGAAACCTCAGAATGATCCATAATTTCAGTATCTGATTGGCCAATACCTGAAGTTTCTAAAATGATTAAATCAAATTGGGCGGCCTTTAATACTAAAAGCGCTTCTGAAACATGTTTACTCAACGCCAAATTACTTTGACGGGTTGCTAACGAACGCATATAAACACGTTCATTCTTAATCGCATTCATTCGAATGCGATCACCTAATAGCGCACCACCAGTTTTTCGTTTACTGGGGTCAACAGAGACAATTGCTATTGTTTTATCTTTAAAATCTATTAAAAAACGACGCACTAATTCATCCACTAATGACGATTTTCCAGCACCACCCGTTCCAGTAATTCCTAAAATTGGTGTATCCACAGCTGCTGCCATTTCGCGCACTTTTTCCATATGCGCCTCAGCATTTTCAGGAAAGTTTTCAGCCGCACTGATCATCCGTGCTATTGCTGTCACTTCCTTTTCTGCTAAATGATCCACTTCTCCATTTAAAGTGTCTCCCACAGAAAAATCTGCACGCTCTACTAAATCGTTGATCATTCCTTGTAAGCCCATTTCACGTCCATCATCTGGGTGATAGATGCGCTCAATTCCATAAGCCTCTAATTCTTTAATCTCGTCTGGTAAAATTGTACCACCACCACCAGCAAAAATTTTGATTTGTCCGGCTCCTTTCTCATTCAAAAGGTCATACATATATTTTAAATATTCTGTATGTCCGCCTTGATAAGATGTCATTGCGATTGCTTGAACATCTTCTTGAATAGCGCAGTTCACCACTTCTTCAACACTTCTGTCATGTCCTAAGTGAATAACTTCGCAGCCTGTTGACTGAATGATTCGCCGCATAATATTTATGGCAGCATCATGTCCGTCAAAAAGGGAAGCAGCTGTTACAATTCGTACTTTATTAATAGGTTTGTATGGTGCGATTTTTTCCATGTGATTCGTCGTTTTATCGAAGCACAAATATAGCAATTTGTGCCCTTTTGGAACGAAATTTGGTCTGTTTTATTCCAAAACACAAAATGCGATTATTCCTATTTTCGATTGGCCTTATCCTCATAAGTTTTAATGGGCTGCAAAGCTGTTCAAAAACCACAGATGGTAAATAGATTATTTATAAAGAAACAACGCAGTCTTCTTTTTTGGGCGCACGAATCGAGCGACCGAAAATCTAAAAACACTTTAGAGACTTTTTTAAAATCGGAAGGCATTATTCCTTTAAAAATTAAAATTATAGGGGATCGTATTGCCACCTATAAAGATTGTGACTGCTTTACGGGGTTAGAATATCGACCATGTCAATTCACCATACCAATAACCTTTCTGCTCTATTACATCTCCATTTTGATTATATAATGCAGAATCTATATTCGCAACTACGCGATCATAACCTTCCGTATCATGCCCAATGAAATAGAACCAGTCATCATTTTTATTATAATTGCATTCTAGGTCGTATTTCACTATCCCCTCTGAATTACCGCTCATACCGTAAGAGCGTGCTTCAAAATAGGTATCTTTTACGGTTTTACCAGTCGGTGAAAATTCAGTTTCTCGGTTGTGATAAACCGAATTGTGATCATAATCAATATGATCAGGGTTTTTAATTAATTGCTTTACCTTTTTCTTACCTCTATATTTATAATAAGCCTTTTGACTCATTGTTTTAACAGGTCCTGTCAATTCAAAATCAGATACTTCTTTCCGCCACCAACCTGAAAACTGGGCATTTAAATTAAAGACCGATAATGAAACAAGAACTAGGAGTGCTTTCATTTACTTCAAGTTTCTCCGAATAGCCATCATGCTAGAAATATGTAGTGCTTGGTGGAGGTTATTAAATTGCACGGCTTCCTCCACATTTGTAATTGTAAAATTGTAAGATGTTGGGTATTCCGTATAGGTTTTAAATATTCCATTTTCCAAATCGGCCGCCAATTTATCTACTTGATTTAAAATAGCCTCCGTAATAAATTCAAATTCCTCCTGAGCAATAGCTCCACCAGGTTTTGATCCCTTTTTATATTTCAGGATAAATTCTTTTTCAAGTCCGCCTTCTAATCTTGCAAGTGAATAAACTAAGCCTTTGGTAGTTGCTACTATGTGCCCTAAATTCCAAGCTATATTATTATTAAAACCCTCTGGGATTTCATTTATTTGATCAAGAGTTAAGTCTTTTATGATTCGAATGCAGTTTTCTCTTGAGGTTCTGAATAGGTTTATTGCTGTTTTCATTTGTTGTTTGATTATCTGATGATTTTGATTATCTGATGATTTGATGGTTGATGTTTTTGGCGTTATGTTAGTCTTGAGGTTAGATTGTTTATTTCTATATTTTCTTTGAATTTAGTAGTTTCTTTTTGTTGCGGCAATAATTTTTGAAAGTAACTTCTTTATTCTTAAAATTAATTCCAACAATTCGTTTGGATTGGGGTACCCCTCAGAATCTCTACATAACATCAACCAATATTCTGATTCGTCCGCCTCTTTAGCTGAAATAATGAGTCGAGCGACAAAATCTTTACGCCCATGTACGTTCTGAGCCTCCCTTGCATTTGCACCGATTGAATTACCAGATCGAATCAATTGATTTGAAATGGCAAATTTTCTCGCTAAATCTAATTCTTCATAATATTTAATAATTCGCAATGAGAATTCATACGTTAATTCTAACAGATCATTTTTCTTTTCCATACTACATTTGGGTTAATGTGTAACATAAAACTAAGAATTATTCAATGCGACACAAAAAATGAGAAATAAATAATAACCTTCGCGACTCCTAAGAAGATTCAATCATCAAAAACAATATACTCTACGGCATCAAATCATGCGAAATTTCGAATCATCACATCATCAAAAACCCCGTCAAATCGTCAACTCCCCAAAACAAACACACAAGGAGTTTTATCAAATTTAAACGGTGACCTACTCCAATCTCCAATTGTTTTAGTTTTAATTTTTTGCTTTTCCCCTGTTACATCATAAGCAATTGTTAATTTCAATTCGTGATGACAATAAGAAATAATGTCGTTTAACATGACTTCATTTCGATACGGCGTTTCAATAAAAAGCTGCGCATATCCCGTTTTTATTACTGTTTGATTTATTGCTTTAATTTTTGAAGCACGCTCGGGATCTTTTTTTGGCAAATATCCGTTAAATGTAAATCCTTGTCCATTCATTCCGCTGGCGGCCAAGGCCAAAAGCAAGGAACTTGGACCGGTTAATGGTATCACTTCAATATTATTTTTGTGCGCCAATGCCACAAATTCACTCCCAGGGTCTGCAACGCTAGGGTATCCCGCTTCGGACATTAATCCAACGTCGTTCCCATTTCTCAATGCCTCAATTGCTTCTCTGTGAAATGTATAGCCATCATGCTTGTTCAATTCATAAAACTGAGAATCGTCAATCGGAAATTCGCGATCCATTTGACGCAAGAATTGACGGGCCGTTTTAATGCGTTCCACCACAAAATGACGTAGTTCTTTAACAATACCGTGATTATAGGTTGGAAGAACTTGCTCCAACGTATTTTCACTAATAGGAATTGGAATTATATAAAGCTTAGCCATTTGTTTTAATTCTTTCAATTACTTTATCAACGGCAACATCCAATAAATCTATAACATGTTGAAAACCTTGATCACCACCATAGTATGGATCTGGCACCTCAGCATTAGAACCCGGATTGGATTCGTTTAAAATAAGTCGCACTTTTTGTCGATCACTTTCAGTCGCCGCTAATCGAATCATATTATCATAGTTTGATTGATCCATGGCGTAGATTAAATCAAAATTTTGATAATCAGCTTTAACAAATTGTCTGGCGCTTAAATCTGAAATATCAATTCCATTCTTACCAGCGGTCATTATCATTCTACGATCTGGAGCTTCGCCAACGTGATATGCCGCAGTTCCGGCTGAATCAGTTGCCACGTCAATTACTTGTTCGGCGGCTTTTTGTCGTAAAATTCCCTCAGCAATTGGCGAGCGGCAAATATTACCCAAACAAACCATTAATACTCTCATGCTCGAATTCTTTTATTCAAAAAAAATGCTTTCAATTTTTGAAAGCATTTTTAAATTTAATTTACGTTTAATTTTTTCTCTAAATCTTCCAGATACCCTCTAAACTGTTTATCGGTTTCAGCCAAGTTGTTTACCGTTCGACAGGCGTGCAGAACAGTCGCGTGATCTTTTCCTCCGCATTGCGCTCCAATACTTGCCAATGACCATTTTGTCATTTTTTTAGCAAAATACATTGCAATTTGCCTTGCTTGTACCACTTCTCTTTTTCGAGTTTTAGATTTAAGCAATTCAATGGGTAGATTGAAATAATCACACACAATTTTATGAATATAGTCCATTGATACTTCGCGTGCAGTATTCTTGACAAATTTGTCAATCATCTTTTTAGCAAGCTCAATAGTAATAGATTTTTTGTTTAAAGAGCCTTGAGCGATCAAGGACGTTAAGGCGCCCTCCATTTCTCGAATGTTGGTATTAATGCTATATGCTAAGTATTCTAGTACATCTGCTGGTAAGTTTACACCATTGCCATAGATTTTCTTTTCTAGAATTGCAATTCTTGTTTCTAATCCTGGCGGTTGAACATCTGCAGACAATCCCCATTTAAATCGAGAGAGTAAACGTTGTTCAATACCCTTCATTTCTACAGGTGCTTTATCTGCCGTTAAAACCAATTGTTTACCTGTTTGGTGTAAATGGTTAAAAATATGGAAGAAAGCGTCCTGAGTCTTTTCTTTTCCTGCAAAAAACTGAACATCATCAATTATCAACACATCCATCAACTTATAAAAATTGATAAAATCGTTGGTCGTATTGTTCTTTATAGAATCAATGAACTGTCTTGTAAAAGTTTCTGCTTGTGTATAAAGCACGGTCTTGTTTGGGAATTGGTTTTTAATTCCAATTCCGATCGCATGCGCCAAATGTGTTTTTCCTAAACCAACACCTCCGTATATAAGAAGCGGATTAAATGCTGTTCCACCGGGTTTATTCGAAACCGCGAAAGCTGCTGAGCGAGCTAGACGATTGCAATCACCTTCAACAAAATTATCAAACGAATAAGTAGGATTCAAATTTGAATCTACGTTTACCTTTTTCAATCCTGGTATAACAAAAGGGTTACGAATTGGATTTTCACCAATGTTCAAAGGCATTGAAACTGGCGTGTTTGATAAATTCTTTTTACTTGAAGTTGGTAAATTAACGGTATATGGCGTCTTCTTATCTACACTTTTATCCATAATAATGGAATACTCCAACTTCGCATCTGCGCCAATTTCTTTTTTAATTACCTTCTTTAATAAGTCAATGTAATGCTCTTCTAACCACTCATAAAAGAAATGAGATGGCACCTGCAATGTCAAAACCTTTGATTTAAATCGAATAGGAACTATCGGCTCAAACCAAGTTTTGAAACTTTGCAAGCTGATATTGTCTTTAATTATCTTGAGGCAATCTTCCCAAATCAATTCATGGTTTTTTTTATTCTTCATCCAGGTAGGGGGTATATTATAATAAAACTGGTTTTTTTACACTGTATTGGTCCTTCTCAACATCTCTATCGGCACCCCAATAAACTTGTCAACAAATATTCACATAAAAAAGTTATAAAAAAAATGAAATTGATATTGTTTTTTCACTTTTTTTTACTGGTACTTTTTTTTGAATTTTTTATCGCTTTTTTTCTGCTCAATTCGGAAATTTAAGTTACCTTATAGCGGGAGCGAAAATGACCGAATACGAATATACGGAAAATGTATTTACATGAAACAAAAATCCGAATAAGATACGGAGAAACTGATCAAATGGGTTACGTTTATTATGGAAATTACGCTCAGTTTTTCGAAATCGGAAGAGTGGAAATGCTACGCGCACTGGGCGTTAGCTATGCATCCATGGAGAAACAAGGCATCATGTTACCAGTCATAGATTTTAGTGTAAAATATATTAAAGCAGCCCATTATGATGACCTTATTACGATCCATACAATGATCGAAGAAATACCTTCTGTGAAAATAAAGTTCATCTATGAAATTTATAACGAAACCAAGCTCTTATTAACAAGCGCAAAAACGACTTTAGTTTTCGTAAAAAAGGACAATATGAAGCCGACAAATTCGCCTCAAGAATTGGTTGCAGCATTGACTGCTAAACTACTGGAAAACAAACGTTAAAACAATCCGTAAATAGACCTAACTATCTACGCATTCATACTGGAAATTATTCAAATCCGTGTTTTCTTGCTCAAACAAATAATCATTTTGAATGGTAAACGCGGCATTTGCATCATCAAAATCTTTATAATCTTCCCGTTTAAGACATTCTTGCCCATTTTCCGATCCATCTTCTTTTAACAAGATTAAATTTTCATGTTCAATCTTTTCTTCAACCTCACCATCTGGGGTTTCGACAATAATTGTCTCTGTATAAGAATAGCGACAACTTTTACAACGTTCGCAACTGATGTTAATAAATAATACTCCAAAAAGTGCGAACACTAATAAACGTGACATAGCTTTGTAATTTTCTTCAAAGATATAAAACTAATGAATAGAAAAATTATTGTAACACAAGACAATTCTAAAACTTTGTTAAATTCTGAGTTAAATGAAACGTACCATTCTACAAATGGTGCCTTTAAAGAGGCCATTCATGTGTTTATTAATACGGGAATTAACTATTTTGATCAGAAGAAAGCATTAAAAATATTTGAAATGGGCTTTGGAACAGGGCTAAACGCCCTACTTACTTTGAACTTTGCAATCGAAAATAAAATTCATATTGATTATATCAGCATTGAAAAACATCCGCTTTCTATTTATTTAGTGAACGAACTAAATTATCCGCAACTCATTGATAACGAAAAATCTACTGAATTATACAACGCACTGCATACTTCACCGTGGATGATTCAAAATAAAATTCATCCCCTTTTTCAATTAACCAAAATTGAAGGCGATTTAAATGAACAACTTCCATTAATCGAAAAATGCGATCTCGTATTTTATGATGCCTTTGGTCCGCGTGTGCAACCACATTTGTGGACTGTTGAAAGTTTAAAAATAATGTACGATTTATTATTGCCCGGCGGAATATTGGTTACTTATTGCGCGCAAGGCCAATTCAAACGAAACCTAAAAGAACTCGGTTTTATTGTTGAAAATTTACCAGGACCACCAGGCAAACGTGAAATGACTCGTGCAATTAAACCAAAACCATAACCTCAGAATTGAAAAACTAACTATTTTTATTCCAAAATTAAAAATTAACAAATCTAATGGCTGACTTATTTACTTTTGAAAATCTCTTTACACTATTAATGCTTTTAATGTTGCAAGCAGTATTGGGCTTTGACAACTTACTTTATATCTCGCTAGAATCTAAAAAAGCGCCTGAGGATAGAAGATCGTATGTCAGAAAAGTAGGAATTGGTTTGGCTATTCTTTTGAGAATCGTGCTACTCTTTGTATTAACTTCTTTAATCAGCTTATTCCAAGAACCAATCTTTGGACTTAATTTTGGAGAACTTATCACCACTACAAATAGTCTGAATGAACCGGTAATGATCCATGGTATATTAGATTCACACTTTAATATTCACAGTTTAATTGTATTAATTGGTGGTGCTTTTATTATCTACACGGCCATTAAAGAGATTTGGCACATGATTTCACATGAACATCTCGATTCAGACAAATCTGATTCTAATAGCAGAAAATCCGTCAGTCAGGTCATTATTATGATTGTTGTGATGAACCTCGTATTTTCATTCGATTCAATATTAAGCGCCATGGCATTAACCAACCATATGGGAGATGCTACCGCAGAATTAATACTTATGTCATTAGCTATAGTCATTAGTGGAATTTTAATGATTGTTTTAGCGGATAAAGTGGCAACCTTCCTACAACGCAACCGCATGTACGAAGTACTAGGCCTATTCGTCTTATTAATCGTTGGTGTAATGCTTTTATCAGAAGGCGGACATCTTGCACATATCGAAATTTTTGGTAACCCAATAGAACCAATGAGCAAAACAACATTCTACTTTGTAATTGTTGTCCTTGTTATCGTTGATATCATTCAAGGGAAATACCAAAAGAAAATTATTAAGCTAGAGCAAGCAGAAGAAGAGCCAATTGTAGAAAATAGTTCAGCAGATAATGAATAAGTCAGAAATTAAAGAGAGAATTGAGCAGCTCAGCACATCTTTAAGACAGCATAATTATAATTATTATGTACTGAGCGCACCAAGTATTAGTGACTTTGACTTTGATCACCTTTTAAAGGAATTGGAGCAACTCGAAGCCGCACATCCTGAATTCGCCGAAGAAAACAGCCCAACTAAAAGAGTGGGTGGTGATATCACTAAGAAATTTGATACAGTTGTACATGAATATCCAATGCTTTCGCTCTCTAACAGCTATTCTCAAGAAGAAATTGTGGAATGGGAAACTAGAATTCATAAACTTTCAGCCACTACTCCAACCTATGTTTGCGAATTAAAGTATGACGGTGTTGCAATTGGCATTAGATATGAAAACGGTAAATTAAAACAAGCCGTAACAAGAGGTGATGGCACAAAAGGTGAAGACGTTACTACCAATGTGCGCACTATTAAAACAATACCGCTTCAATTGAAAGGAAACTTTCCAGAGAAGTTTGAAATTAGAGGAGAAATCTTTTTTCCTTTAACGAACTTTAACCGCCTTAACGAACTAAAAGAAGAGTTAGGGGAAGATTTATATGCTAACCCTCGCAACACGGCATCTGGAACATTAAAGTTGCAAAACTCGTCAGTAGTTGCTGAACGCGGTTTGGATTGTTATTTATACGGTGTTTATGGCGAAAGTTTAGTCGCCCAAAGTCATTCACAAGCTGTAACAAATGCGGGTGGCTGGGGATTTAAAACACCCGACCCAACCAAAAACATGATTACCACCTGCACTACTATTGATGAAATTATGACTTTCATTAATTATTGGGACAAGGAGCGCGGTAATTTACCGTTT
>Ga0213861_10004803_pt1 | contig 10947 bp, 16 predicted proteins | sample PICome_4_FD_160110 | JGI IMG/M metagenome (GOLD analysis project Ga0213861, IMG submission 160110) | Coastal seawater microbial communities near Pivers Island, North Carolina, United States - PICO131 | ecosystem: Environmental > Aquatic > Marine > Coastal | place: USA: North Carolina...
GAGTACTGATTTGAGAACTGTTCCAACAACAGATATTCAACAAACACGTTTCTTCGGTGGTACAAGCCGTGGAACATGTATTCAGTTAACACCACCTTGGGAATCACAAGGTCATATTCAATTGACTCGTGAACAGGCTGGTGCATTGGCAGCAGAATTAATGCTGTTCGCAGAAGGCAACGAAGTTACTGAGCATCTCCATCAAATTCAATCAGAGTTTGACGGTGAAGCTATAGCTGAGGCGCTTTGTTCATGAAAACAGATCCTTGGAAATTAATTCAATTACTTGAGAGAGATAACAGTCGACTCTATAAAGAAGATATGTTGTCTCAATATATTAATGATGAAGGTCTAGTCAAAGGTTTATTATATTGTCTTGATAATATGATTACCTTTGGTGTGGCTGATGTTCCTACAAGTCAAAACGACGGTCCTGGTCTTTCTGCTGAGGATTTCTATATCCTCGCAGACCAGCTTCGTAATCGTGAATTAACAGGTCATGCTGCTCGAGACGCAATCGTCGTCGCAAGAGAAGCAGCAACATCAGAACAATGGAATGATTGGTACCGTAGAATCTTAATTAAAGACCTACGTTGCGGAGTATCTCTCAAGACAGTTAATAACGTTAAGAAAGGAACCATTCCTGTATTCACTTGTATGCTTGCTCATAGTGGTGATAACAATCCTAAAAAGATAACAGGAGATTGTGTTGTTGAATATAAGTATGATGGTGTAAGAGCTATTGTTATTGTTCAAAATGATACTGCAGTTATGTATTCTAGGAACGGTAAACTTCTATCTAACTTCCCACATATTGAAAAAGCATTTAGTAAAAAGATATTTAATAATCTAGTTTTTGATGGAGAAGTAATGTCGGAAGACTTTCAATCTCTAATGAAACAAGTACATCGTAAAGGCGATGCTCAAACTGATGATGCTTACTTTGCGTTATTTGACTTTTTACCTCTTGATGAATTTCAAACAGGTAAGAGTTCATTACCTTTACTAAAAAGAAAATCATTACTTGATGATCTATCCAAACAATTTGACCCTTGTATTACTCTTACTGAATATACAGCAATTAATATTGAAGAAGATGCAGATCAATTTAAAGCAATCAATAATACAGCAATAGAAGAAGGTTATGAAGGCATCATGGTTAAACCAGTTAACGACCTTTACGAATGTAAACGATCTTACGGTTGGTTGAAAATGAAACCTTATATTGAAGTAACATTAACAGTAACAGATATTGAGGAAGGAACCGGCAAAAATGAAGGCAGCACAGGAGCGCTTGTATGTGAAGGCCACGACGAAGGTAAACATATCAAAGTTAATGTCGGCACAGGTCTTAGCGATGCTAACAGGGATGATATTTGGAATAACACTGACGCTGTACTTGGTCAACTTGTAGAGATTAGAGCTGATGCAGTTACTATAAGCCAAGATTCAGATGATATATACAGTTTAAGATTCCCACGATTTAAAAGTTTTAGAGGCTTTGAGCCAGGAGAAAAACTATGACACAATATGATGAAACCGTTGATAAGCAACGAATAATGTTGGAGGCTGAAGCTTGGGCAAAGAATGTGGCATGTATTCATGTTCATTCTACTGGGTCTATGCACTATGATGATCACCCTGAAGATACAGCTGATGGCCAAAATGTCACTGATGTAGAATACAATTGTGGTTTAGTTAGAAGATCACGGGGTGGAGTACCTCTTCGTACTTTTGGAGTAGAACTTAAAGGTGAAGCTTTATACGACGCGTATGTAAGAACATGAAACGCTTAATTACTTTAATATTAATAACAATCTTAATTAGTCCTTTAAAGGTTGTAGGTACTGCGATTGATTATGATATGCATGGAAATTCATTCTTAATAACAGAAGAGACATATTGTATGGCATTGAATATTTACCACGAAAGTAGATCTGAGAATCTTGCTGGTAAATTTGCAGTTGCTGATGTAGTATTAAATCGTGTTAACGATGGTAGATACCCTGATGAAATTTGTGGAGTAATATACGATGCAGATCTCAAACCTTCTTGGAAGGATCCTACTATATATGTACCTATAAGGAATCGTTGTCAGTTCAGTTGGTACTGTGATGGCAAGGCAGATGAACCTGCAGATAACGACGCATGGAACGAATCTATTTTAATTGCACATCAAGCAATATACGAAGGTCGTATGAATGGATTAACAGAAGGTGCAACTCATTATCATACAGTTTACATTGAACCTTATTGGGCAAGTTCTTTAGATTTAATTGGACATATAGGTTCTCATATCTTTTACCGAGAAAACTTATAAATAATTCTATAATTTAAATTATGGAGTTAGTTATGAAGGTAGCAGGTGTTGACTACAGTTTAAGTAGTCCGGCTATTTGTGTACATGAAGGTGAAGAATGGAGTTACGACAATTGTACTTTTTACTATTATGTAAAACAAAAGAAGTTATTAATTGGAGAGAAAGGACAATATCAAGCAACAATGTATCCTGACAATTGGTTTAACGATCAAGAACGATATGATATCATTGGATCGTGGTCACAAAGTAAATGTTTTGAATGTGACTTTGTCGGAATTGAAGGATACGCATTTGGAGCGGTCGGTAGAGTATTTCAAATAGCAGAGAACTGTGGTTTATTTAAACATAAGCTATGGGAAAGAGATATACCGTACGATGTATATCCACCAACAATGATTAAAAAGTTTGGTTGTGGAAAAGGCAATGCAAATAAAGAATTAATGATTGAGGCTTTTGAAAAAGAAAATTCTATTGACATTCGCGAAAAATGTGGTATAATAACAAAATCGTGGAATCCTATTACTGATATCGTAGATGCCTACTATATTTGTAAATACGGTTTCACTCAACTTAAAGAGAAGAAAGATGATAGTAATATTTAACGGACCTCCAGCTTCAGGTAAAGATGAAGCAGCCAGTTTATATAAAGAAAAATACGGATTTGGTAATCTGTCTTTTAAGTATCAATTATTTAAAGAAACAATTAAACACTTTGATGTTGATAAAAGATGGTTCATGGAAGGATATAAAGATAGATCACAAAAGGAAAAAGCTGAGTTTGCCTTACAAGGTATGTCAAGGCGTGAAGCAATGATTCATGTATCAGAAGATGTTATTAAACCAAAGAAAGGATTAGATTATTTTGGTAAGTCAGTTGCTGAAGAAATCATCGGCAGTAATAACTATGCTTTGGCAGATGGTGGATTTGTTGAAGAACTTGAACCTATTATTAAAAAGGTTGGTGCAGAGAATATTGTCATCGTTCAATTAACAAGAGAAGGTTGTGACTATTCATCTGATTCACGCAAATACTTTAATGGAAATTTAATTAAAGAATGGACAATAGGACAAATCACGCCTGTAGATAGAATGTATGTTCTTGATGAAAAGATGGATATAAAAACATACCGCTTACATAACAATGGTTCACTGCATAATTTACATGATGCATTGGATTCTATTCATAATGAGATTTTTAATGTTGACACTGACGGACAAATTACAGAAAATACCAACACCTAATATAATAAATCTTAAAACTTGTAAAGACCGAAAGGAATGGACCGAGTCTGAATTTTTACGTTTAGGTGTTAGTGATATTAGAGTACATTCATATGATCGTTATGAAGAAGGAGTTTCTATTCCTTTTTTCGGTGATCCTAGTATTGTTGACCAAACAACTAAAGGTGTTACATCAAGTCATTTATTAACAATTAAATGGTGGTATGAAAATACTAACGAAGATTATGGATTATTCTTTGAAGACGATCTTGACTATCAAACAGTTCAATATTGGAATTTTACTTTAGAAGAATATATTGATAAGTGTTCAGAACATGATTGGGGAGCCTTACATCTTTGTAATGTATTTGAGTATCCTTGGGATAATCGTAATGAATACATTCCAATGGTTCCTAGACGAAGAGAACTATGGGATCATGGTTTACAAGCATATGCTTTAAAAAGAGACTATGCAAGAAAGATAGTAGAATACTACTTTGGTGATTTTGAAGATAAGATACATTATCGTATGCCTTTAGGATCAGCAATAACAACAGAGAATAATATATTACATGGGTTTGGATTAGTGATTTCTTTTCCTTTATTCAATCACAACGTAACGGACTTTAGGTCTAAGAATATATATTATTATAACGAACAGGCAAGCTCTGCCTTTTACTCATACGAGTTCTTACGGGATTGGTGGGAAAAGAAAGGAGCTTGGTTATCGCTTGATGGCATATTTGAAGGTGAGAGCGAAAAAAATAAAATTTATGGAGAATTATAAAAATGAGTTGCATATATAAAGGTGAAGTTGTAGAATCAGAATTGTCTGTCAATAGTAAAGGCGGTACTGAAATGATGAGACAACGTTTAATTGATAACATGGATAAAGAAGTACTTTCTAAAGTGGCAGTACATTTATCAAGACCAAGAGAATTATACGAAGATGTACCAAATATCCTTTGGTGCCATGATCTAGCTGAAGACCCAGAAAATAAAGTATTACGAGATGGCGGATGGCAAAAGTTTGCTCATATCGTATTCGTTAGTGCATGGCAGAGAGATCAATATGTTGTAAGATACGGTATTCCATATTCAAGATGTTCTGTTATTAATAACGCAATCGAAAAGAAATACCAACCTGTAGAAAAAGATATGGAAACTATTAGGTTTGTATATCATACAACTCCGCATCGTGGACTGGAATTACTTGTTCCTGTATTTGAAGCATTATGTAAAGCACATGATAATATTCATCTTGATGTTTATTCAGGTTATGAAATTTATGGTTGGGAACAACGTAACGAAGCTTATAAGGGTTTATTTGAAAGAATTGAAGGTCATGAAAAAATGTCTTATCATGGAGTCAAATCAAACGAAGAAGTATTAGAAGCTTTAGATAAGTCTCATATCTTTTTATATCCAAATACATGGAAAGAAACATCGTGTATTGCTCTTATAGAGGCAATCAAATCTCAGATGATTTGTATACATCCTAACTACGGAGCACTACCTGAGACCGCTTCTAATGCAACGATTATGTATGATTTTAACGAAGATCCAAATGCTCATGCTAATTTTGCATACGCAGTCACAAATCAAATCTTAAATCAGATGAAGGCGGATCCAAAGTACTTCTATGGATTTACTTACTCTGATAGATTTAACCTAGCCAGAAATTCTGTTGCTAGTTTCTCCACAATGTGGAATACAATTTTAAGGAACATAGGTGATGCCATCCAAGGATAATGTAATTGAGTTTCCCAGGCTTTATTCAAACGTACCAAACTCTGCTGCAGAAGTAGGAGAAAAGATACGAGATTACAAAGAATCATATTCATCTGAATTAGCAGAAATTATATGGGAAAACCTTTTAGGCGAAATGTCACGTGCAGGTTGTAATTTAGAAGATGATATTGAATTATACTTTCCAAGTATGATATTAATTTTTGAATCTATTCGTTCTCTACATTTAATGACAATGGGAGTAGATCACGAATTACAAGAATTTGCTGAAAATCATGTATTCGTAGCAGAAGGTGGCCCTGGAGCCATGACAGGCGGATATGTAAAAAATATTGAAGAAACCATTGACAATGACGAAGAAATAGATTAAAATAGTCTAACAAATTAAATTAATGGAAATATTATGATACTAGTTGACTATAACCAAGTTATGCTTGCGTCACTGTTCGCAGGCATTGGTAATCACACAAACATGGAGGTAGATGAAAATCTGCTTCGACACATGTTCTTAAACTCAATCCGATTCAATCGTAAAAAGTTTACCGAGGAATACGGTGAAGTTGTTTTATGTTGTGATAACACTAATGTATGGAGAAAAGATTACTATCCATATTATAAAGCAAATCGTAAAAAGAATCGCGATGAATCAGATTTAGATTGGAATGCGTTGTTTGATGTTATTCATCAAATCCGTAGAGAGATCGAAGAGTTCTTTCCATACAAGGTAGTATATGTTGATCGTTGTGAAGCTGATGACATTATCGCAACACTATGTATGGAGAATGGAACTGAACTGAATACAGGTTCAGAAAAGATTCTGATTCTATCAGGAGATAAGGACTTTATTCAATTACAAAAATATGCAAATGTAGATCAGTATAATCCTGTCCTAAAGAAATGGGTAAGACATGCTAATCCTGTTCAGTATATTACAGAACACGTTCTAAAAGGTGACACTGGTGATGGAGTTCCAAACATTCTTTCAGCAGACAATTGTTTAGCAGTTGGTGATAGACAAAAACCAATGACTAAGAAAAGAATTGAAATGTATAGTAAATCACCAGAAGAAATGGACGAAGAAACAAAACTAAGGTTTAATCGTAATAAGCAAATGATTGACCTTACAATGATACCTCAATTATATCAAGACAATATAATGGAGGCTTATAATAACCAAGAAGAAGTTGGCCGTGCTCAACTGTTTAACTACTTCGTAAAAAAGAAGCTGAAAAATTTGATTTCAGACTTACAGGATTTTTAAAATGGCACACAGAGAATCAATAGCAAATGTCTTACTAAACGCAGGTAAAGAAAAATCTGTTAAAGGTAAGATAGCATATTTAACTGAAAATGGAAACGACAGCGTACCTCTAAGAATTATCTTACGTTTAATCTATGATGAAACAATAGAGTTTTTAGTACCTGATTCGGCACCTCCATTTAAACCAAACCAATTAGACGATTTAGATACAATGCTATATCGTGAAGCAAGACGAATGAAAATATTCTTTAACGGTGGTGGATACGAAGGTCTCAACCAAATGAAAAGAGAATCATTGTTTATTCAGTTGCTTGAAGATTTGGATGCTGGTGATGCAAGTTTACTAGCAAACAATGTAATAAGTCATACACCTATTAAAGGTTTGACTAAGAAAACAGTAGAAGCAGCTTTTCCTGAGTTGTTCTCTGCTCCTATGGACATGCGATAGAAGGAATAGTATCATGGCGAAGCGGTATAACCAATTCCGTGACTCCGGTTGGAACGAACACAAGAAAGAAGAAAAGAGTAAAGAAAAAGTAAAGAAAACTCGTAGATCTAACGAAAGAAAGATTAAACTGTCAGAGAAACATAAGTTTTTATCATAAAACTATTGACATTAGCAGCGTTCTTTGTTATAATATATCTGTAAAATTAAATTAACGGAGAAAATATGGATCACAGAGCAGAAAAATTGATCCTTGTAGATTGTGACGGCGTACTACTTGATTGGAAGTATGCATTCTATAAGTATATGAACGAAAACGGATACACCGTGATTGAAGAAGGTGTATATGACGTAGCACAAACCTTTGGTATTACAAAGGAACAATCAAGACAACTTGTAAGACAGTTTAACGAGTCTGCAAGAATAGGATTTTTACCAGGCTTAAGGGATGCCATTAAATATGTCAAGAAACTCCATAGTGAAGGTTATGTTTTTCATTGTATTACTAGTCTCAGTACTGATTACTATGCCGGCAAACTAAGAGAACAAAATCTCGAAAGATTGTTTGGTAAAGATGTATTTGAGAGAGTGGTATGTTTGGACTGCGGAGCCGATAAGGACGACGGTCTATTACCTTATAAAGATAGTGGATGTATTTGGGTTGAAGATAAACCTTCTAATGCTGAATGCGGACTCGATATGGGACTTAGATCCTTTCTAATTGAACATGACTTTAACAAAGATTACGAAAATAATAATTTAGTAAAAGTTAAGAATTGGAAAGAAATCTACGAGTCAATCGTATAAATACTATTATGGATTATAAGATTGGAATCTAATGCCTACATATACTTTTGAAGACACAAACACTGGTGAACAATTCGAGAAGTTCATGTCTATGAGCTCAGTCGACCAGTTCAAGAAAGACAACCCCCATTTGAAATCAATCATCACTAGCGGACAACCCGTGATTGAGTCCGCGCGCCTTGGAAGGATGAAACCTGACCAAGGTTTTCGCGATATACTTACATCAATGAAAAATAATAAATCATACACTGGAAACAAAATTAACGATTGGAAGTAATCTTCAGATCGCTTCCTTGTTAATGCAAAGGAGGTTTTATGTCAAGACAACGTCGTTTATCACCGAAGGAGAAAAGGAAGATTAAGCAGAAAAATGGACAACGCATGGATAGTAAATTTTCCATGAATCATATTTCGCCATTGACTCCAACTCAAGAGGATTTTTTCGACAGTTATAATGCTGGGTATAATATTGCTGCAATTGGAACAGCAGGCACAGGAAAAACAATGTGCGGATTATATCTTGGTCTATGTGATATTTTAGATGATGATATGTATGACCAAGTAATAATCGTTCGTTCAGCAGTACAGACAAGAGAGCAAGGTTTTATGCCAGGCACTCAGGCTCAAAAAGAAGCCGTCTACGCAGTACCCTACGCAGATATTACTAACAACTTATTCGGCAGAGGAGATGCTTGGGAAATACTCAAACAAAAATGCTCGGTTAAGTTTATGACATCATCATTCGTTAGAGGATTAACATTTGATAACTCTATCATAATTGTAGATGAATGTCAAAGTATGACTTACCACGAACTCGATAGTATTATTACACGAGTCGGAGATTCGTCAAAAATTATATTCTGCGGTGATACAGCACAAGATGATCTTGCCGGAACTAGACACAAACACGATACATCAGGACTACGCGATTTTCTCAAAGTAATCCAAAGAATGGATCATTCTTTCAAAGTAATTCAATTTGGAATTGAAGACATTGTTAGAAGTGGCTTAGTAAAAGAATACATTATAGCAAAGGAGAGAACAGAAATCAAGCCGTCTCTGGTGGCTTAAATCCGAAGGGGACCTTCGGGTCCCTTTCAACTCAAAGGAATATATTATGAAATTATTTGAACATAACGCAGAGGCACCAGTCCTCCCAAAATTAACAAGAGCATCAGTTGATGGTAAACGTATATACCAAACTCCAACTGGTGAAGGTTATCCATCTGTCACGACAGTACTAGGAATCCTTGGTAAAGAATCTTTAATGGCATGGCGTAAGCGTGTTGGAGAAGAAGAAGCCAATCGTATTTCAACACAAGCTGCACGTCGTGGTACAGCAGTTCATAAACTCTGTGAAGATTATTTGGATAACGATCCCGACTTTTCAAAAAAGCATATGCCTTCTAATGTACATATGTTTAATACAATGAAACCAATTCTTGATGCTAATATAAATAATATTTGGTACCAGGAGTGTTTTCTATACTCTGACGAACTTCAAACCGCTGGGCAAGTAGATTGCATTGGCGAATGGAATGGAGAGTTAGCAGTAATTGATTTTAAAACATCAAGAAAGCCAAAGAAAGAAGAATGGATTCTGAATTATTATATGCAGGTTGCATTCTATGCAAAAGCTTTCGAAGATATGACAGGAGTACCAATTAAAAAGGGCGTTGTGTTTATAGGTGTTGACGGAAACGATCCACAAACATTCGAATTTAACACAGCGGATTATTTAGACCACTTTACTGCGGTAAGGGAAACTTATAAAGAGCTGTATGAAAAAGATAAGGTACATAATATCGGATAGTGACATGGGTGTCTTCTTAGGTACCTATAATGGATATGATCTTGGAATTGAAGAGGATAGCAGAATCTATGCATGTTTTGCTGCGAATAATCCATTTGGCTTAACAACTGCATGTTCCTTTAAAACTGATAGAGCAGCTCACACGTTTATGGCTGATATGTTTCCTCCAAAGAAACTACGAAGGCTTACAACTAAACAAGTAGAGTGTGATTCAGAATTTCCGACGGTAGTTGATATTATTAAAGCTGGCCATGCGGAAGATACATTTGATATGATAGATGGATTAGTTGCTGAAGGAAGTCAACAAATCCATTGACATTCAACTCCAAATAGTATACAATTATATTTATGAATGATAAACAGTTAGTACAAGAAGCATTGATGTTGGCTATCAAAGCCCACGATGGACAAAGACGGAAATACACCGGTGATCCATACTCTATACATCCTATTGCTGTATCAAAAATAATAGAGACGGTTGAACATACACCAGAAATGGTAGCGGCTGCATTATTACATGATGTTGTTGAAGATACTCCGATTACTCTTTCAAACATAAAGGAACAGTTCGGTGCGACCGTTGCTGAGTACGTTCACTTTTGTTCTAACGTCTCCGAGCAAGGAGATGGAAACCGTGCGTTTCGTAAAAAGATGGACGCAGATCATTTTGCATTAGGTCCTCCTGAGTCTCAGACAATAAAGGTGGCAGACTTAATGCATAACAGTATGTCAATTATACCTAATGATCCAAAGTTCTTCCACAAAGCATTTAAGCACGAAAAGCAGTACTTGTTGGATGTTCTAACTTCAGCAGATGCTATTCTCAAAGGTCAAGCGCAATCGATGCTTGACGATGCATGGAATCCGGCTTAATCGTCGGATTTCTTCCATATAACCTCCAGTTCTATCCATATTCCTTATTGATCTAAAAAAGTTAGTTTATTTTCATAAAAACTATTGACATTCTTTATGAAACCGTTTATAATGGTTGTATAAATTAAATTAATGGAGAAACAATATGGGAACTAAATTTAACAAAGAAGAATTTACTTGGGACGGAATGTACCTAATGTATCGTGGAGAATTTCCAGGAGCTCCGTTAATGAACGAAGTTCACCCTAACTGCCATCCTTCATGGATCGGTAAAGTCAAACCTAATTTCATCGCAAGATTCAAGTACGGCTCAAAGCCTTGGAAATCTTGGGTCAACTGTATTGTAGATAACTACACTGTTGAAGACTACCTTGCTGTTTCAAAAGAAACATCTCCATTACAGGCTGTTCAAGCTGTTGGTTATAAAGGTAGAGGCAGATACTTCGCAAGGAAGGCTG
>Ga0213861_10004805_pt1 | contig 10944 bp, 10 predicted proteins | sample PICome_4_FD_160110 | JGI IMG/M metagenome (GOLD analysis project Ga0213861, IMG submission 160110) | Coastal seawater microbial communities near Pivers Island, North Carolina, United States - PICO131 | ecosystem: Environmental > Aquatic > Marine > Coastal | place: USA: North Carolina...
TATACTTTGAGGATCAATATAGTCATTCATATTATCATAAATTTTACGATAAATTGCTGCAGGTTCAGAATCAATATTGTTACTTACCCACTGACGCATACCTTTAAAGTTCTTCCCTTTCAAGTGGATCATAAGATCGTTGAGGGATACTTCCGATAAAGATACTAAAATGCCCGTATCAATAGTACCGCTACTACTGTAACGTTGAAGTTCGTTAAGAACCTTACGCCAATCGGGCATGTGTTTCATAATAAGTTCAGCTACAACCTTGCGATCGTAATCAATGTTTTCTTGGTTTAGAATAACCTCGCATCGATGTAAAAACTGCCCGCAAAGTGGAGCTGAATCTTTTTTAGAAACGTTAAACTCAATCGTAGTACAACGAGAATGCAATGGTTCAATGATTCGATTCTTGAAATTACATGTCAATATAAATCGACAGTTATTTGAGAACTCTTCAATGAAACCACGCAATGCGGGTTGTGTTGATTGAGCATTAAGATAATCTGCTTCGTCAAGAATAACTACTTTGTAGCCTCCTTGTAACGAAACGGTAGATGCAAACTGCTTAATTTTATTTCGAAGCGTGTCAATACCAGACTCTTCGGATCCATTGATCAAAAGAAAGTCTAAGTCAAGTTCGTTACACAAAGCTTTTGCGACTGTTGTTTTACCTAGGCCGGCTGTTCCGGTAAGAAGCATATTGTGTAGGTCACCTCCTCTAACAATATCTTCAAAAGTTTTCTTGATTGATTCTGGTAAAATGCAGTCTTTAATTTTTTGTGGACGATATTTTTCAACCCAAAGAAATTCTGACATTAAAGTACCTCCCAACCAAGAACTGTATTTACACGGAACGATCTCCATGCGTCTTTGTCTAGAGACCAAACAGCTAAGTGTTCGGTTTCAGAACTGACATTTTCGATAACAGCTTTTACACCATTAGCTTCGAGAACAGTTGGGTTGAGAGAACATGGCATGACTCGAACTTCTTCTGAGTCAATTTTTTGAAAGGTTACTGTAACAGTACCTCGTTTTAGTGCTTCGATTAAGCGTGTTAGTTCATTGCGATCCATAATATATCCTTCATAATAAAATTTAAAAAATACGGGGGAGCTACCCCCGAATTAAGCTAATACAATTTAAGCTTCTTCAGCTTCAACTGTTTCAGGCAAATCGTCACCGGCTGGGACCATGCCTTCTGGAGCAGCTTGGCCTTGAGCTTCAGACGCAGCATTTAGAAATGCTACAGTCTTGTTTCTCAAACCACCAACAGCTTCCATTTCTTGTCCTTCAAAACCACCTCTTTTAGAACAGATATCGATAATCTGTACGAAAGTTGCGATGTCTTGTAGAGACAGTTGTGGAGCTTGTTGCTCTTCGCCTTCCTGTGGAAGGACTTTATCTTGTAGTTCAGTCATTTTTTTCTCCTTTGCAAAGTAGACTAATTATGAGAGACCCGAACCATTCGGCATCTTCTCGTATTATCCTCATAATATTATGAGAATTTTTTCTGTGCATAGTTATTTATACACCGAAACTTGATGATTTCTCTAAAGCGATAAAATAATCCAAAGGATTATCCGCATTTCTCCAATTGGAGATTAGCCTAGATGAAATCGACAATTTATAATCGCCTTGTAGCATTTTCAAATTAGAAATACTAAAGACGTAATTAAAAGTCTCATTAGTGCTAATACCTAAGTCGATATCAAAAGTATTTGCTGTAGCATCTTTCTCGTTAAATACAGATGCGACAACAGTATTACCATCACCAATAAAACTCAATTCTGAATGTCCGAGTACAGCTGCTGCTTTTTGAATTTTCAATAGATTTTCCATTGATAAATCCAACACAACCTCACACTCTGGCATATTGATATCCTTACTTGGTTGTGTAAGAATATCTATTTCAGAATAATAGTACTTAATCTTTTGTGATCCATCAGACATAGTAAGATATTTCTCACTAAATTCTAGGTTAGGTTCATCCATAAGATTGTACAACGACAAAAATTCATTAAGATCGTATACACCAAACTGTTGAGGAAAATCCTCTAGGATTGACGCATTGGCCATAATAGTTTTTGCTTCCGAAATAGTCTTAAGTTCCTTTCCAGGTTTAAAGACTAAATTGGCATTTATTCCCGAAAAGTTTTTCAGGATGTTAATAGTTTCACTCGATATTTTCATAATTTACCTTTTTTAATTTGTTACCTATATTATACCACATTTAATTGTGTTTGTACATAGTTATTTTTCATTTAATCGATCGTGCTCATAAAGCGCAAGCAATCCATAGTGTAAGACCTTCATAAGATCTTTTCTATGATCCGCTGGAGTTCCTTTCTTACCGTATCTAGCATTATACTTATCGACATTTCCTAAGAAAAATCCAAGTCCGTGTCCGCGGTCAATAATTACTTCAGATGATTGAAGTCCGCCTTGTCCGTAATGCTGCTGATATGTAGAATCGATATAAGAATGGAACTCTTCAATGAGAGTTCCTTCGTTAAATTTATAGTCTGGTTTAAGCTGTTTCGCCATTATAATCCTCGTCAGTAATTATTTCCATACCCGCGTCAACTTTGCTATATAGATCTAGGAATGCAGACTTAGTATCATCGTCAAACCTAGCGATACATAGATCAATAGCTTTAGCTCTATTCTTAAAGATAGAGAATGTTTGAGCGATATGACAAAGCCTTCTTGTTGAAATAACCTCATCAACTCCGTCGTCGTAGAAAGTCTTCCTAATAATATCTGCCCAAGTAATTAACTTTTCTACGAAGTCAGAATCTTCTGCTCCGAACTTAGCCATATGATTATTAAGGATTTTTGTTTCGATTGAAGGTGATGGAAACTTCTGATCAATCGCAACAGTAAACCTTTCTAAGAAAGCTTCGTCAATGATTGAAGCAGCAGTAAACCTACCATCTTCTGAACCTTTACCTTTTGTATTCGCAGTCGCTATAACATTGAAGCCAGGCGCAGGAGTAATCGTTTCACCTGTTTTCTTAACGAGAACAGGTTTACCTTCAAGTATACCTTGAAGACACATAATTTTATTTGTAGCTCTATCAATTTCGTCGAGCAATAAGATAGCGCCGTTTTCCATAGCTTTAAGTACCGGCCCTTTTGAAAAGACAGTCTCGCCATCAATAAGTCTAAATCCACCAAGTAAATCGTCCTCGTCAGTTTCTGGGTTTATTTGAACCCTAATAAATTCTCTGTTTAGTTTTGAACAAGCTTGTTCTACCATAAAAGTCTTACCGTTTCCAGATAAACCTGAAACGTAAACTGGATAGAACATTTCCGACTTGATCATTTTTACAAGATCGTGGAAAGCGCCCCACGGAACAAACGTTGGATCTGCTTTCGCAAACGTTTTTTCATCATTAACAATTGACTGCATTTTTGCAGCTGGTGCGCTTATATCCACAACTTTGTTATTTACCTCTACGGTTTGCAATAAAGCACTTAGATCGTAAGTACCAATCTTGACTCTGTTTTCTGCAGTAAGCATTGGATAGAAGTCTTTTCCAGTGTAACCCATGGACTTTGCCGTGGTTTCGATTACGTTCTTCCTGAACGCAGTCTGATCTGGATAATTCTTAGCCAGTTCTTTTAAAATATTTTGTGTTGAGATTTTCATATCTTTCATAATGTAGTTCCTTATCAATTGTTTATGTGTATATTATACCACGATTCTAGAGGCTTGTACACCTTTTTTTGAAAAAAAGTATACAAATTTTAGCAGTTTATGCGACCGCTTTACCGAATGTGGTCATGAGAACTTTGTTCTGCTTCTTACTCTTAGAGTATTTTTTGAACGCAGTTGCCATCTGACCCCTAGTGTGATCGTGCGTCACTTCGAAACCGTCATCTGCGGTTTCAAGGTTGTTACCACCTTTAATTAAGTAAAATTCGTTGTATCCGAGAGCATTAGTCCTAACAACACATTTGTTTTTTCTGTACTCTTTTTGAGCTTCTTTTCTTTCGTCTTCAGCCCAAGTAACACCGGCAATATCATCAACTTTATTATTAAAGTCTCTATTGTTATCTGCCATAAAGAATCCAATACAGTTCGTTGCTAGTCTTTTGTTTATATTTTCCAATATTGCAGGAGTAACTCCGGTTCTACCTTCCGACTTTACTAGTTTACCGTCAATCATCATATTGACACCTTTCCACATTCCGTTAGTATAAACTTTGTTATCTTCAAGAGATTGGTCTTGGTAAGCTTGCATTCTGTTCGCTTCTCCATCAGAGAAAACGACTAGATTCATTTTTTCGATTGCGTGTTTAACTTTAAATTCTTTGATTAGATGATGTGACATGATTAAAGCCTGATTTAACGGAGTTGAACCAAACTCTTCTGATCTTCCAATTATCTGTCTTGACACATAACCGCCAGCAGTCGCTCTAACGTGAAGAGCTTTAAGCGAAGCTTCAAAATCTGACTTTTTAAGACTTGAAGAAGTCAAAAGCGGCATACTTATTTGATCTAAATCCATATCGCCATCAATCAATAAACCCTGAGTTCTAAGATCGTAATAATCAATATTTCTGTTTTGAGTTGTAAACGCATACACATCAAAAGGAATATTAACTTGCTTGCAAAACAACACTAAGTGAATTAACTGATCTAAGACGTTAGGTAGTGACTCATACATAGATCCAGAATAGTCAATTAACATTATCATTCCATGGCTTTTAGCATCATGAAGTCTAGTTGTTTGCTTGAATATATCCTCATTAGTCTTGTATGAAAACAGTTTATTTACGTCGATAACTCCAGTTTTTGCGGTTGTCGCTTTAGCCCACTGAGTAGCAGCTTTTCTCATTTCAAATTCTTTAACTGCGACAGCAACGCTTCTTTTTGTTGTTTTAATATATGAAGGATATTCCAGAGCCGCTTGAGCAATATCTTCTGTGATATACTCACCGGCGTTTTCTGCGGATTCCGCTCTTTCTTCTTGAAGATCTTTAAAGTCAATGACTATCTTTTTTCTAATATCTTTATGAATATCAGAAACAACAAGCGTTTGATTACCATCTTCATCAGTATCAAGTAGTGACTTTTCTGCGTTTCTAAAAGCTTCGTCTGTTACTGAGATACCAACGTTTCCGTCCGCGCCGTTACCAAGAGAAACAGAACCTTCGTCAGATTGTTCTTTATCTTCTTCATCTTCTTCTGAATCGTCTCCGGAAGAATTAGGAGCATTTTGTTCTTGTTGATCTTCAGGTTGATCATCTCCACCTTGTTGTGAAGGATCGCTTTGATCTTCAGTTTCCTCAGTTTCGTCAAATTTGTTTTCGTCAGGAGTTTCACTCTCTTCTTCATCGTCCTCTTGAGTTTTATCGTAAGCTACAATGTCTTTAACCAACTCTAAGACTTCTTGAAAGTCTTCAGTTGCCATAGCTCTATTCATAAATACTTGTTCTTCGTCAGTAAAATCTAGATTAACGTGAGCGCCAACTTTAGCTTGAAGATTAATCTTATCGATAATTCTTAGTTCTGAAAGATCTATATCTTCTGTTCCAAAAAAGTTGTCTTCAAATAAGTTAGCGTATGCTCTAGAAAATGGACCGACTAAACCAGGATATCTAGTTTTTACTTTCCTTTCGATTCTAGCATCTTCTATTACATTAATGTAGGACCTAGGACAACCCTGAAGTTTTTCAGGACTGTCGTGCCATCCTTCATATGGAGTTTCTAATGCATGGCCAACTTCATGACCTACAAACAAGTCATATACGTCTTTGCCCATGTCCTTCCACAGAGGAAGACCGAGAACACGGTTTTTGATATCAAACCATGGGGTCTGATAATTGCCATGACGAATAGAGATATTCTCTTTCGCGAGTAGTTTTGGTAGACTTGAATTGTGATACATATTAACTCCTTATCTTTAATATGGTACCATTATACTAAGTTTTAAGGCGTTTGTACACCTTTTTTTGAAAAATAGTATATAGTTTTTATACGTATTTGTTATAAGCTTATAACTTTTCGGAATAAGGACTCGAAGTTACTTGATCTTAGAAAAGTTACGTTCTTTAATAAATTCTATCTTAGATCTAAACTTATTCTCTAGGATATCACCTTTATGCGATATGATGAACACATTTGTACCATCTTCTAGAGTGTTTAGAATTTTAGTAAGATTGTCAATACCATCATGATCAAGAGAAGAATCAAAGGTTTCGTCAAGTACAAGTAGATTGGTAGATGCTGAATTTTTCATCTTAGCAATCTGTCTCCATGTAAATAGTAATGACAAATCGATTCTCTGTTTTTCACCTTCTGAAAACGATGCATAGTTAAATGCGTCGCGATGACGAGATCGTATTGTTTCAGTAAAGTTTTCATCTAAATGGAATGCGACAAAGAAATCTAAGACTTGTAAGTACTGATTAATAAGCCTATTCATAACAGGCAAATATTGTTTAATAACCTTCGTTTTTATGCCCGTATCTTTCAACATCTCGCCTATAACTTCATTGTACGTGCGCTCTTCTACATATTCTAGTTTTTTCTCGGTTATTGAGTCTTTATTATCACGCAAAGCGTTTAGTTCGTCTTTAGCGGTTTTAATATCTCCAGATGACTGCAACAAAGTACTAATTTCTTTCTGAATCTTTTCGATCTCTCTTTGCATGATATTGATCTTATCATTATTAGAGTTGATCTGTCTTTGCTTGGCTAAAAGCTCTTTCATATTATTTTGGCATTCTAGCAATTGAGAAGCACATTTGTCGTTATCCAGTGATAACTCCTTCATACCTTCTTGTATGTTTGCGGCTGTCGCTTTAATGTGACTTAAACGATTGTCTTTAATCTTTGCGTCTATATCTTGATCGCATGTTGGACATATTTCGTTTTCTTCAAAAAACTTAGCTTGACTTACTAAATCTTTTATTTTAGATTTAAACACTTTATCTTCTGACTTAATATCAGATACCTTTCTGGATAGTTCGTCGTGTTTACTATTTTCAATTTCGGTTAAAGCGTCTAGGTTTTTACCTAACTCTGATGATTGATTAACTAACGCCTTTACGTCATCTTCGTATGCTTCAATAGAGTTTTCTTTAGATGCAATCATGTCTTTATTGATTGCTTGTAGATCTTTAATATATTTAGATTGAGTATCCATCTTGGCTTTATATAAATCTAAAGAATGATTGATCTCAGTAAGTTCTTCTTTTATCTTAGAATTGCGTTCTTTAAGTAGTGTGTTCATTTTACTAAAGATGTTAATGTCCAACAAGTCTTCAATAACAGACCTACGTGTCCATGCCGGTAGCTGCATAAATGGAATAAAAGAACTGCTTCCTAATACAACAACCTGATGGAATGATTTGTGATTTAACTTAAGAATGTTCTGCTCTAAGAATTTTTGATAGTCTCTTGCGTTTGACGACTGATTGATCATATTATTGTTCTGCCAGATTTCAAACTTGTTAGGTTTAATACCACGAACAATCTTAAACTCCGAATTACCAATATTAAACTCTACTTCAACAACAGTACCTTTCTTATTAATACTGTTAATCATTTGATCTTTCTTAATATCTCTGTGTGGCTTGCCAAATAATCCAAACGATAGCGCGTCTAACATAGTTGATTTACCTGCGCCATTAGATCCGACGACTAACGTTGATGGAGTTCTATCAAGTTGTACTTTAATTGTATCATTACCAGTTGAAAGAAAGTTCTTCCAACTTACACTTTTAAAATGTATCATACTACCTCAAGGTTTTGTGCTTCAGTATAAAGCTTTCTCAATTCAATTTTCAAATGATCCTTATCCAATTCAGTATCGACTGCTTCTACGTAAGAATCTAGTAATTCAGTTGTATCTTCTAAAGACACCTTTTCGTCTTCGACGCTTTCGCCTAAGTATTCCTCAAAGCTTTCTGCGATTTTTAATTCATAAGTTTCTATACTTTGTAACTTATCAACAAATTTATCAAAACCGTATAGATCGTTTTTACTAAGCACAATTAGCTTTATAAATTTATGTTGACAGTCAGTAAAGTCAAAATCACTATAGTCATTATTCGAATCATCATACACGATCTTTTTAAACATAGTAATAGGATTACGTACAGGAGTAATTTCTCTTGTCTCCGTATCTAACACGTGAAAGTATTTTGGATCATCGACATCGGCCCATGTAAACTCGAACTGAGAACCTAAGTAATCAACATTGCCTTGACTTGATCTTGTATGAAAATGTCCGGACAATACCTTTTCGAATCTCGAGAAAATTTCAGCGTTCATTCCATGTGGATTAGTTATGCCTGCCATCATTTCAAAACCAGCTAATTCTAAATGTGCGCCAAGAATTGGTGCTTTACAGTTAAGAGCAAAGTCAACATATTCTTTATAGTTTGAGTTATTAATCCAAGGTATTACTGCTACGTTTAGACCATCATAGTCTAACACTGTAGGTTTCATTATAATATTAACGTTGGATGTGAAGTAACCGAGTAGTTCCTTAAGTGAACATAGTTCGTTCGTATTCTTGAAATATACGTCGTGGTTCCCAGGAATAATGTCCATTGTGATCCCCATATCACGCATAGGCTCAAGAAAATGCTTGCGGTTCGCATTGAGTGCTTTGAAGTTGACAAACTTCCGGTGCTCATAATAATCCCCTAGGTGAAGAATATTATTTATACCATTTTCCTTAAGATATGGAAAAAATATTTCTTCATAAAATCTTTCTTGATACTTTAAAAAAATATCTGATGAGTTTCTAACACCACAGTGGGTATCGTTTAATATAGCAACTTTCATAAATTATACCATAAATAATTCTAGTTTTTCTTTCTCTTTTTCTGCCTTTGCAAATTCTTTGATTTTATCGTCTTTCACTCTAATCTTATCGATTCTTTGCCTAAGAGTATCAACATACTCCATAGTTTGTTGAGCACCTGCATCATCCATTCCCATAGCAGCAAAGTCTTCGATTCCCATCTTTTCAATAAATCTAAATTTAATTTCTTGTTGCTTTTTCTCTTTGGTGATTCTTCGAATAAATGCAAAGAAGCATATTTGTGTAAAATAAGAAAACGCATTAGGATTACCAGTCCTTGTTGCTGTTTCTATTTTATAGTTATTAATTGCACGTAGACAATTTTCTACACCATCCATAACCATCTCCTCACGATAAGTGTACCGAACAAAGTTCGGTCTGTGGGACAGGCCTTCTGATATTTTCATAAAACAAGTTGCAATGTAATTAGTTACCGTAGGAGTGACTTCATCTGCATCCTTTGCGGCACGAGCTGCAATCGCATAATCCATAACAGCTTGAGAAAATTCCTTATTGTTTACGTAATGTGGTTTATCTTTTGGTTTGATTTTTTTAGTCATGTATTTCTCCCGATAATAGTATATTATAACACAGTATACCATAAAAGTACACAGTTATTTTCATTAAATTAATTTAGTTTTTTTGCATAAAAAGGTGTACAAATCGCGAAAAGCGTGATATAATATAAGAGTCCACTTGAGGATAGGGGTATACTAATGTATTGTTTTCGTCTCTGGTTCATCAAAATCTAATTGATCACTCTCCATATCATATTCATAATTATCGCTATATGTTTCTATAGTATCTCTAATCTCATCTTGGCAAGAATATTTAATATATGACTCTTTCGTTTCGGTCACAACCTCAGTATGGTTAATAACAAATCGCTTCATTATCTTAAATACCTTTTTGTCAGAGAATGGAAACCAGTCATTAAAAGTCCATATACCGGCAGGTGAAACCTGCACGGCCGCAGGCCGTTCTACAATGAAGGCATGCTCGGTCGCTGATTGAACATAGCAAATAATGTTCTCGCCGTTCGTCAGCTTAAAATGTCGTACATCTACTTCTTGTATTGTTTCCATTTATATATTTATATCATGAATTTTATAGTCGAATTTTTCTCTACTATAAATTCTGATTCTTTCTCCTGCATGTTCCAGCGTGTAATTTTTATTTGACTTCCAATGTAAATCATCAGCAATGTCATATACCTTAGTATCTATATCATCACCAGATTTTCTTAATCCTCTTCCGATACTTTGAAGAACCCTAATTTGAGACTTACTTGGTGAAGCAAATATAATATTGTGAAGACGCTTAATATTAATACCTGTAGAAAAAGTGCCCATACTAGCGACAATAATCGCGTCGTCCTGCTTCTCTGTAATCGCTCGAATTTCTTCCCGCGTATCCACGTCGGTCTCTCCTGATACATAAAATAATCTCCTAGTGTTTCGTGGCAATTTACTAAATTTTTCTTGTAGCATATTGTGTAAAGGCTTTCCGTGCTTCTCTACAAACTGAAACAATATTAGTGTATTACCAGTTTGATCCATTGCCAGATTTGATATAAAGTTATTCCTCGGCTCGTATTTGACAATAAAATCAATCTCTTCTTGGTATTTCATTTTAGACACAAGCCTGCAATACTCATCGCTATATTTTAATAACAAGACAAATATGTCCAGTTGTGCTAAAGATTTTTCTTCTATTAGCTTTTTCGTAGTAGTCACTTTATGCACAGGACCAAACAAACCTTCTAATACTAACTGATGTGTTTGGGTACCGTCTAATGTTCCTGTAGTTCCCATTCTGTACTGCGCATTTACACACTTTTCTAATATCGCAGTTAACGACTTTGCCTTAAAGTTATGAGCTTCATCTCCAATTACCATACCGTAGTTTTCAAACCATGGCGTCTGCATTTTATAAATCGATTGCCAAGTTGTAATTATTACCCTATGCTTCAGGTTGTATTTCTCTTTGCCAGAATATATTTTATGGCAATTATCACTAACATTCCAATCATCCATCTTAGAATAGTCATCAAAATCGGAATACATCTGCTCTACTAGTGAAGTGGTAGGAACAATCAGCAATACATTACTGTCAT
>Ga0213861_10004806_pt1 | contig 10943 bp, 6 predicted proteins | sample PICome_4_FD_160110 | JGI IMG/M metagenome (GOLD analysis project Ga0213861, IMG submission 160110) | Coastal seawater microbial communities near Pivers Island, North Carolina, United States - PICO131 | ecosystem: Environmental > Aquatic > Marine > Coastal | place: USA: North Carolina | collected...
ATGAAAATGATGAAAATGCTGAAAATGATGAAAATGATGAAAATGATGAAAATGCTGAAAATGATGAAAATGATGAAAATGATGAAAATGATGAAAATGATGAAAATGATGAAAATGATGAAAATGATGAAAATGCTGAAAATGATGAAAATGATGAAAATAATTTAAAAAAAAATAAAAAAAAGCAGAGTTATGACGATAATGATATTAATTATAATACAGATTTTAATAGTTTATTTTTCAATTCAATATTAAATCGTATAAATACTATTGATAAAGAAATTAATAATAAAAATAATAAAAATAATAAAAGTCAAAAAAATAAAGGTAATAAAAATAAAGATGATGATGATGATATTGAAAATGACAAGAATTTAGAATATGAATGGCTAGGAAATGATATTAAAGATATTGATGATCTTATTAGAATTGGTAAAACTTATAATCCTAAAAAAAGAAAACGTCATAATTTAAATCTTAAAAAATTAAATAAATTAGTAGAACCTTTAACAGAACTTAAAAATATGATTGGAATGAAAGATGTTAAAAAAATTATATTCGACCAGCTTATTTATTATTTACAAAATTTAGATGATAAAAATGTTGATATGTTACATACTGTTATTGTTGGACCACCTGGTGTTGGTAAAACACAATTAACTTATATTATTGCTAAAATATATAATAAATTAGGATTTTTAAAAACAGATAAGGTCATTTGTGCTAAACGTGATGATTTAATAGGTGAATATATAGGTCAAACTGCCCCAAAAACACGTAAAATATTAGAAAGTGCTCTTGGTGGAGTATTATTATTAGATGAAGTTTATGCTTTAAGTCCTAATTCAGAAAGAGATTTTGCCAGAGAAGCAATTGATATGATAAATGTATATTTATCAGAACATTGTCACGATTTAGTATGTGTCATTGCTGGTTATAAAAGACCTACATATGATAATTTTTTAAAACATAATGAAGGTTTGGCAAGACGATTTACTCATCATTTTGAAATTAAAGGATATGACGCAGAGGAATTAACATTAATATTTAAAAAATATATTGAAGAACAAAAATGGGGTTTATTATCTACAGTAAAAGAAATAAAATCTGTAATAGAAAAACATTTAAAAATATTTCCAAATTTTGGAGGTGATATGACAACATTATTTGCTTGCTGTAAAAAAACACATTCTAAAAGATTGCTTTTAATTCCAACAGAGGAAGAATTAAATGATACAAAGAAAAAAATACATATTGATGATATTGAAAAAGGAATACAATTATTTATTGATATAAAAGAAAAAGGCGAAGATATTGACGATATAGAAAAATATGTTCATATGTATAGTTAGTTAATTATTTATTTTAGTTTTTATTTTAGTTTTTATTTTAGTTTTTATTTTAGTTTTTATTTTAGTTTTTATTTTAGTATTAATATATTAATTTTTTTCTGCTAAAAACATATCATCTGTTCCACCTTGTATTTGTATTATTTTATATCCTAAAGATTCTAAAAAATCAAATAAACTTTTACGTATTTGTATAGAAGGTATATTGTTTTGTTCTTGTCTTTCTGGCCAAGATTCAAATAATATTTTAGGATAGTTATTATTTTCTAAAGTTTTAACTGCACCTCTTAAAACAAATTCTTCGTGACCTTCTACATCTATTTTTATAAAATTAATATTGGTAAGATTAAATGAATCTAATGTTTTCATAGGAACATCTATTGTTGGTATCGTTTTATCATTCTCAAAGGCAGATATACCATTACCACCTCCATCTAAAGGGTCTCTAATATAATATTTTGTAGTTCCTTCTTTATCACTTAAAGCTATATTATAAGTAGATACTTTATAACTTAAATGACGTAATAAAATATTAGCACATAAATAATTATAAGATTTAGGGGAACATTCAAAACTATGAATTCTTTTTGCCTTTTTACCTAATTCTACTGTATACATACCTATGTGTGCTCCTATATCAATGATTTCTTTATCTTCAATAGCAAAATTTTCACAAGCCCATTGTATGTATCCTCTTTCATAAATACCTGTATTAAAATAATCTTTTGCTACTCTTGCTTCTGGAACAAATAAAGTATTCTCACCATCTTCTAATTTTTTATAAAGAGGATTATCGCTATGATAAGATTCTGTTTTTATATGATACATTTTAAAAATATAATTGACTTTGGATAAATAATTATTATTTAATTATAAATGATTAATAATAGTTAATAATTATTTTTTATATTAAAATAAATAAAAAAGTAAAAGAGTTAAAAGTTAAAAAAGTTCTATTATTTATAAATTAATTAGTATTAAAATATGTATGATATACTATTATACTAATAATTAATAATACTATAATAATACTTAAAATAATTAATGGCAATTTATATTTATCTGTAAATGTTTGTGGTGTAAGAATTGGTTTAGATGTAATTGGATTTGTAGTTTCACTAATAGATTCAGAATTACGTAAAGCATCTCTTTTACATTTATGAACAAAATCATCATATTCATCAAGAAGTGGTGGGTGTTCTGGTGTTTTAGTAATTTCAGGAGTTTGTGTTTTAATAATTTTTTCTTCTAATTGAGGAACTTTTATTTGATTATTATTATTATTATTATTTTCATTAATATCATTATTATTATTTTCATTAATATCATTATTATTATTGTTTTTATTTTCATTATTAGTAATTTCATTATTTGATGAATCTCCTAAATTATAAGTAATGCCAGGTGTTTGAGGAACTTGTATTGCGTGTGAATTATTAAAAGTTAATGATTTATTATAATTATTAATATCTTGTGGGATTGTAAATTTAGGTAATTTTTTAGGTTGTTTTGGAAAATATAAATCTTTATTATTAACTTGATCAATTTTAGTTTCTTCTTCTGGTAATAATTCAAGTTTAATTTTAGTAGTTCTATTTTTAATTTTTACTAACTCACCTCCTTTTGCCATACATTCAACACTATCTTCGTTACCAGTCATACCATTACCAACACATACTGTATCTAATACTTCAATAGGAGCACCTTTTGGTATATCATCAACACTTATATAGTTATTATATTTATCTGGATTATTTCTAATTACATTATTAAATAATAGTGTTTGAACTTCTAAAAGTTCTTGGTGTTCTATGGTAGAGTTTTTAATATCTTTATGTCTTAATTTAGCTCCATATTTATCTGTTTTTTTATTATTAGTAAAGGCTTCATTCGTTGTTTTCATATTAAAAAAATATTCATTTATATCATTCGTTTCTGTTTCTATTCCTTCGGCACATTCTCTATTAATTTCTCTATTAATCTCTTTTTGGGTAAGTTCTAATGGAGTAATACCATTTTTATTTTTATGTTCTGAATCAATACCTCTTTCTATTAAAAATTTTATGATATTACTTTTATCATTTTTATCAATACCTCTTTCATTCTCATCTGGTTTAAAAGAAGGACAATGTTTAATACAATAATGTATTAAATTATTACCTTCTTTATCAAGATTTGATATTGGTGAATTATTATTATATAATAATTTAATAATACGTAAATTTCCTGATTTCATACCATAAAACATCGGGGTTTCATCATATATTGTTTTTAAACTTAAATCAACACCTTGTGATAATAATATATCAATATTATCAATATTTTTACTTCTAACAGCAAAATGAATAGGTGTTTCATTTAATTTATTTTTAATATTTAAATTTGCTTTTAAAGCAACTAACATATTAAGTATTTCAGTAGAATTACTTTCACTTGCGATGTGTATCATACGATTATTGTAATCATTATTCGTTAATGGTATATCAACATTTTTATATTTTTTAATATATTCTTTTACATAACTAATATTGCTTTCTCTAATAGCTTGTTCTACTCTGGCGTCATCTAAATATGTATATTTCATATCTGATTTTGAATTTTCTAATAAATTATTAACCGTAATTTCTTCTATATTACTACATTGATTTGTAAAACAATCATTTACTAATTTTGTTGCAATTTGAATAGTTGGATCTTCGGTATCATTAATTTCTGCTTTTGTAATTTTACAAATCATATAGGAAGAAGGTTTTATCCAACCATTAGAATTTATTGGTTTTTTTGATAATTTAATAGATGTTAAATTATTTCTTTCATACATAGGCATAATTTTTGGATATTTTTTTAAAAATTTTTTAGTAAATTCTTCATTAGGTTGGGTGGTAGGGTCATTAGCGTCACAACACGTATTTAATTCACACCCTTTAGCATTAGATATACGATATAAAGCTGTTTTCATAGCATCTTTATCTTCTCTGCTATATTCACGACGTGTATTAGGATTTATACCCTTAATATCATTTAAATAAAAAGGGGTTATACAATTACAATTTTTATTATCTTTTTTCACAGAACCTATCTTTAAATATGAATCCATTATATATAATTATATTATTATATAATTATATAATTATATTTTAGAAAATATTTTTATTTTTAAAGTTCTTACTATTATATATATATAAATATATTATAAATATAAAAAAGACTTTTTTAAAAAAGACTTTTAAAAAAATACTTTAATATTTTACTTAAAATAAAAATAATAAAAATTTAAAATTAAAAATTTAAAATTAAAAATTTAAAATTAAAAATTTAAAATTAAAAATTTAAAATTAAAAATTTAAAATTAAAAATTTAAAATTAAAAATTTAAAATTAAAAAAATAAATTATATAAATTAGTTCAAATAACTTGTTTATCTAATGGATTCGTGCCAATACCTTGCCCAAAATTGAGACCTTGTAGTCCAGGATTAAATGCTCCCATTACTGGTGGTTTTTTACTATCATCACCTTTAAAACATTTATTACCGTTTATTGAAAAATAACAATCAGCATCAGCTTTACACATTTCGGCATTTTCACCATATAATTTACATTTAGCATTTATAATTTGTTCTTTTGTTTCAGGAGGTGCTTTGGCTTTTTCTTCAGCATTTTTTTTATCTTTCGCTTCTTTATTCCACATTGATTTAGTTTTATTTACACTAAATGGTGAATATGACTTCTTTTTTGATTTAATAATATTTTGCACAGCTTGATTTAACTTACTTAATCCTTTTTGACTATTTGAAGCGAACATATCTATATTTTGGTTATTTTTTTTACTTGAAGAGTTTCGTTTAGTTTTTTTACTACTTCTTCGGCTTCTGCTTCTGCTTCGGCTTCTGCTACGGCTTCTACTTCTTCGACTACTTTTTCTTCTTCTACTATTAGGAATACTTTTACTTCTGGAACTATATGTAGGTTCAGTATTTCTATTATCTAATAAAATTTTATTATCTCTTTTTAAATTCTTTTTACTTGTATGAATTATATCTTTCATATTTTTTTTCAAATCATTTTTATCAACAATAAAATCATCATGATGTAATTTACGATTGTATTTTTTATTATCAATCATTACTACATTAAGAACAAATGAAGTTTTTGTTACATCAACAATAGATACATAATTAATTAATGCTTTGTCTCTTAAAGAAAAATATTTATCAGATAAATAATCTATTTGACGTTTAAGATGTTCTTCTCTTAAAACATTTGGAGAAACTTCACCTTCTATCATATAATTTCTAAAAAATATAGGAATTGATGTGTCTATTTTACCAGTTTTAATATTATCTTTCATAATAACTTGTTGAAATAATGTAGTTAAACCATTAAAATGTGCATAATCATCTAATACTTCTAAATTTTCTATATGTTCTTTATATGCTTTCGCATAATCTTGAGATTTTTTATCCATTTCTTCATAACTTGAAATTAATTTCCCTTCACTTTTTTTTGTTTCTTTTACTAATTTATCAAAACTAATATGTTTTTTAGTTTTAGGTTTTTCTTCAAAATATCTAAAACCACCTTTCATTTCAGTAGTATTATTATTATTATTATTTATATGATTCATATTTATTAATTAAATTTATTTAATAATTATTTAATAATTATTTACTTGTTATTTAATATTTATTTAATAATTATTTAATATTATTTAATTATTATTATTAATTATTTACAATTTAATTAGAAATTAATTTATTTATAATTATAAAAAGTATTAATTAATAAAATAAATAAAATATTATATTATATTAATAAATAAAGTATTTTATTTAATAAAAATTAAATTAAATCAATCTAAAGTTTTTCAAATAAAAATGAAAACTAATAAAAAAAATAATAAAACTAATTCTAAATTTACAACACGTAAATATAATAAAACTAATACTAAATTTACAGCACGTAAAAATAAAAGAAAAATAACTAAAAAATTAAATGGTGGAGGTATTTTTAACAGAACATATATTATGGTTAAGTTATTTTTACGAGGTACTACCTTTGAAAGGCAAATTGAGATAATATTAGATAATCCTGAATTTGTGAAAGAAATGACAAAAGATTTCTTAGAGAATAATGAAATATTGTCTAATACTATTGCTATTGATAAAGATGATGTAGATAGGTTTATAGATGATTTATTCAATATTTTAAACAAAAAGGACAAAGATGACAAAAGGACCCTAATAATTAATCCTAATAAAGAATTGATTCAAAATAGACAGGCAACAATTAATAACATTTTGGACGATCACAAAGATGAAAATAAATTTTTAACATTTATGCAACTTTTGTTTCCTGTGGATGAAACTACTTTTAATTCTATTCCAAAAGAAAGCATAAATAAGATAAACAGATTATTAAATTCAATAGATATAACAATAACTACTGATAATAAAACTACTGATAATAAGTTTAAAGTAACAGCCAAAAATATCAAGTCAGCACCAGCAGCACCAAAAGCACCAGCAAAAGCAGCACCAAAAGCAGCACCAGCACCAGCAAGAAAACCAGCAAAACCACCAGCACCAGTAGCAGCAGGAAAACCAGCAGCACCAGCAGCAGCAGGAAAACCAGCAGCAGCACTACCAGCAGCAGCAGCAGCAGCAGCAGCAGCAGCAGAAAAAGCAGCAGAAAAAGCAGCAGAAAAAGCAGCAGCAGAAGAAGCAGCACCAACAAAAGCAGCACCAACAAAAGCAGCACCAAACGCAACAACACCAAAAACACTAACACCAAACGCAACAACACCAAATAACTCATCAAACGCAACAACAACACCAACACCAAAGACAACACCAACACCAGCACCAGCACCAGCACCAGCAACACCAGAAACAACACCACCACCAGAACAAGAAGCAGCAGCAACAACAACAGCAGCAGCAACAACAGTAACACCAACAACAGCAACACCAACAACAGCAGCAGCAAACACACCAGCAACACCATCACATAACTCACCAACAACAGCACCAGCAACACCAGAAACACCAGAAACAACACCACCACCAGAACCAGAACCAGAAACAACACCACAACCACCAGAACCAGAAGAAACAGTAGAAGAAGAACCAGTAGAAGAACCAGTAAATGGTGGTTCCCGCAAAACTAAAAAATCCAAATCAAGAAAAAATAAAAAAACAAGAAATTCTAAAAATAAAAAATCAAAAAAACATAACAAATCAACATTAAAATCAAGAAAAAATAAGAATACAAAAAAACATTAATTTAATTGTCTCCCTTTTTACACATTTCCACATTTCCCACATTTCCCCCGTTTTCCCCTTTTCCCACTTCTTCATTTTGTTTCTCTTTAGCAATTTTAACATTTTCTTCAATTTTTTTTCGCATAGCTTCTTTTTCTTCATCACTCATAGTTTTTTTTGTAGCTTCTCTTTGTTTAGCTAAAATTTGAGCGTCTTTATTCATTGTATCTATTTCACCAATAGTTGAACTTAAACACCCTTTATAATCAATAATGCCAGTATGATTTAAATTTGTTCCTAAATCAAGCCACAATTCCCCACCGATTTCAATCCATCTTTTACAAAATAAATAATCTTCACTTAAATATACACGGCTTACAGGGTCAATACAACAATCAAACAACGCATAAAAATAATCATTCACATTATTTTGACCATAACAAGCAACATTATTCATAAATTTAGTTTCAGGATATTTTGCCATCATTTTAGTAATAACACTTTTATTAATCAGCATAAACCCTGTTCCAATATCTTTGACTTGAGCCATACCATTATTTATTTTAATAATAACATTTTCACCTTCTTTATGATAAATTGGATTAAATACATAATCAAGAGATTTAGCCATTAATTCATCATCATTCATAGTTGGATTTTTTATGACTTGGTGTTTAATTTTATCCCAGTTGAAACATTTTTTAGGATAACACCCACCACATAATTCTTTACCACTTATAAGCAATTTAACAATATGTATCCAACTAAATGTAATATCGGCATCAATAAACATAAGATGAGTTGCTGTTGAGTCGCTCATAAACTTTGCCACAATACCATTACGAGCACGTTGAATTAAACTTTCATTACCAATGGTCATCACTTCATAGGGTAAATTGAGTTTTGTAAAATTCGCGGCTAATTCAATCATACTTTGAAAATAACCATTATGTATCATACCACCAAAACAAGGTGTTCCAATAATAATTTTTACCTTATTTTTCTTTAAATAGTCTCTGGTAGCCATAAAAATGACTTCTAATTGTTTAGGATCCATTTTTTATATTTATTTATTATTGTATAGTTAAATAATTAATATAATTAGTTTTTAAGTTATTTTTTTTAATATTTAAAAAAGAATTGAAAAATATTAAAAAATATTGATTATGAATTATAAATTATAGAATGTATAACATAGATTATAGATTATTGTATTTAACATACGCAATACTCTAAAAAGAATCTGTGGATAAAGGTTGTTTTATAATAGATTTAGTTGAAGGTTTAACTAATAAAGCAAGTCTTACTATAAACCTGCCATACTTAGTTGAATTTAAAAGTTTTATAGTAAAAAAATTACCCTTTATCCCTTTATCAAACATTATTTTGTCTCTGAAATAATTATTAGTTAAAGTAGGTTTTAATATATTTTGGTTATTATTAACCTTACAATATTCGACAGGTAAATTAGGCGTACTATAAGCTGACCCTAAATAATTGTTTAATAAGTTAGGGTCAGTAATGTTTGATACATATGCTTCAAATGTCTTTGGCATATAGTAGTATGAGTCAGTGTTGGAGTCTCCCCTGCCCGCCAATACAATGCCTACAATTTCATATATATCTTTTAAGTTAATTCTCATATAATTACCATCATTCGCATACCATCCCTTATATGAAAATAGAGATGACTGATTCCATTCATAATGCACCGTGCCATCTTGAGGGATGTCTTTACTTCTATTGCTATTAAAAAATACTTGAGTACTAGCAGGATTAAATAATTGTATATTATATAATGACGGTGTATTAATATCTTTGCCATCATTATCCTCTACAAATCTGTCTCGTGCAGTGCTACTTTTATCTTTATATGTCAAACGTGCACCGTCACAAAGTTGCCAACCTTGTGGAATGACATTACCCCCATATTGAATAATTGAGTAGGATGGCATTATATCATTTAATTCTGTTTTAGTAACTTTATCACTAATAGCATTAGTTAAGTCTGTTTTAGTAGCTTTTTCATCCATAATAGTATTTAATTGCTCGCCATTAAACACAACTTGATTCATACTTGGAATTAATATATTTACATCAGCACTAACAATTTGATTATCTTCAACCGCAATATCCTCAAATTTATCAACATTTTTAATATTGTATAAATGTAGTGTTGCCATAGCTATAATAATTATAATTACTATACAGGTAAAATTCATTTTATTTAAAAAATTCATTTTATTTAACTTATTTAAAATTATATTCTTTACTATTAATTTATATTTTATTTTTTTACAATTTAATTAAAATATTAAATTTAAAAATAAAATTAAAATATATAAAATAATGTTTATCCAGAATAAATTATATAAATTAAATAAATTATAATAATAAATTTAAACTTTATTAAAAATTATGTCTTCTTTAATAATACCACAAAATGAATTTAACAATAATATAAAACTTATTACAGAATTATTAGAAGAAGAAACAAAAACACATATTAATAATGAAATCAATGAAACCAAAGAAACCAAAGCAATCAATGAAATCAATGAAATCAATGAAACTTTAAATTTAGAAGATTTGGATACTATTGATAATACTATAAATGAAAGTAATACAGAATCTAATTCTATTAATAATTTTAAACAAATTGATAAAACAAAAGTGTCATTATGTTTAAATATGATTGTGCGTAATGAATCTAAAATTATTACGCGTCTATTAAAATCTGTTTTACCTATTATTGATACTTATGTTATTTGTGATACAGGTTCAACAGATAATACACCAGACATAATAACGTCCTTTTTTAATAAACATAATATTCCAGGAGAAGTAATAACTGAACCGTTTAAAAATTTTGGTTATAACAGAACAATTGCTTTAAAAGCAGCAAAAGGGAAAGCTACTTATGCTCTTTTACTTGATGCTGATATGATTTTTAAAATTGAACCCACATTTGATAAAGAAAAATTAACTCAAGGAGCTTATATGATAATACAAAAAGGGGGTGGATTAAACTATTATAATACGCGTCTAATCCGTTTAGATATAAATGCTTCTTGTGTTGGTCCCACACACGAATATTATGATTTACCACAACACACGGTAAATGAAAAATGTGATAGTATTTGGATTAATGATATTGGGGATGGTGGGTGTAAAGGTGATAAATTTGAAAGAGATATTAGACTTTTAAAACAAGGTATTGAAGAAGAACCTACTAATGGACGCTATTATTTTTATTTAGCCAATTCTTATTTTAACTCTGGAAGACATCAAGAAAGTATTAACTATTATAAAAAAAGAATAGAATTAGGTGGT
>Ga0213861_10004808_pt1 | contig 10938 bp, 17 predicted proteins | sample PICome_4_FD_160110 | JGI IMG/M metagenome (GOLD analysis project Ga0213861, IMG submission 160110) | Coastal seawater microbial communities near Pivers Island, North Carolina, United States - PICO131 | ecosystem: Environmental > Aquatic > Marine > Coastal | place: USA: North Carolina...
CCTTGTAAACGCATTTCACAAAGTACGGCTCGCGCGCCACGTCCTCGCCATTAATTGAGCCATCGGGGTGCATCCGAAAGATATAGCCGCTGCCCAAGCGATACGGCGTGGCCGTCATTCCGCAAACCCGCAAGTTGGGATTGGCCTCGCGCATGGCGTCAATGATCGAGATCAAGCTGGGCGTCAGTCCGTGGCATTCGTCCACAATCACAAGCCCATATTCAGCGCCAAAGCGGCTAATGCGGTTCTTCACGGTCAAGGGCGATCCGAACACGACCGGGTGCCGCAATTCCTTTCCGCCCGCGCTTGCCGAAAACATCGACGCCGGATTGCCTGTTGCAAGGTATTTGGCGCGGTTTTGCACGACCAATTCGGCGCTGGGCGCAAGGCATAACACGCGCTTGCCCGTGCTGGCGTGGATCAGCCGCGCCAACTCGGCAATCATCAACGACTTGCCCGCGCCCGTTGCCGCCTCGATGCAAAACGGCGACACGCTATTCCGCATAAACGACCACGCGGCATCAACGGCGGCTTGTTGGTATGGTCTTAATTGCATTGGCCTGCCTCCGCCGCTAGAATGGCGCGGCCTATGAGTTCGGGGATTTGGGGGACAACGGCGTTTCCAGCGCCTTTGACATCCCCCACCCATTCGGGAAGCCCATCGCCCAAATCCATATGAATGGCAGCAAGCGGGCGTGATTTAGCCCAGAATCCCTTGCCGCCGCTTGTGCAAACGTGTCCATTTTCCCAAATAGAACGGGCCGCATCGCATAAGATTTTTTTATCGTTAAGCGCTTCCAATCCGTTGCGGTTGGGGTAGGCCACAATCCAGACGCGTTCGCGGCGATGGGGAGCGCCCAAGGCTGACGCTGGTATGTTTTCCCATTCCGCATCATACCCGCACTCGGCCAAGTCTCCGAGAACTCGGCCAAACCATCCGCCTCGCCGTTCGCTTGGGCCAGAAAGCAACGCTGCGACGTTCTCCACGATGACGTAGCCTGGTTGTAACTCGCCAATAAGTCGCACGATCTCGGACCACAATCCGCTGCGGGTGCCTTCGCCCATTCCGCGCTGTTTTCCTGCGGTGCTAAGGTCTTGGCATGGGAATCCGCCCGTGATGACATCAACGGCAATTCCGTCTCTTGCCAGAATGTCGCCTGTGAGTTTGGTAACGTCTTCATAGCAAGGCACCTCCGGCCAATGTTTTGCCAGCACCCGGCGCGGGAACGGCTCAATTTCACAAAATGCAACGGTTTCAAATCCGCCCGTGCGCTCAAGGCCAAGGCTAAACCCGCCAATGCCAGAAAACAAATCCAAAACGCGCAATTTTTCCATCACTTCACCTGCCAAGACGCAATCCGCGCGTAAAGGTCTTTCGCGCGATCAGTTGCCAAATCAATCGCGTCTAGCAATTCCGCATATTCATTCTTGAGCGCCACCAATTCAGGCGCATCTTTCTCGTGAAAAGATATGCGCGTTAGCGCGTCAGGCATTGAAACCGTGCCAGACTTTGCAAGCACCGCGTTTCTTGCCGCCGTATGCCTTGCCGATTGCAGCGACACAACCGCAACCGATCCCAAACCAAGTTCGCGCCGCTTCCCGTTTACCGTTACGCGGTTCACCCATTGCGCGCCGCCGTCATCGCGCTTTATCAGCCACAGGCCCGCGCCGTCGCAATGTTTGCCGACATGCAACTCCGCAAGGTTCACGCCGTCAAGTTTGTTGATTTCACGTTTTCCCATCACTTCACCTGCCACGATGATGACGGCTTGCCGCGATATGGTTCAAGATCCGCCTTTGGTAGCAATTCCTTAATTGCCTTGGCGTAGCTGATCGAGCCTTGCCGATCAACGCGCGTCAGGTTACGCCCCGCGAATACCGCGTTTTTATCGCCCGCAATCCGCACCATATCCGCGATCAATTCGGCCTTGCGCTCTTTCGCGCGATCCTCGGCCTCTTGCATCTGTTCATACTCGGCCATGATCCGATGCGCTTCCGGCGTGTCAATATCCGTGCGCTTTGGTGCCAAATGTTGCGCCGCGTTATGCTCCAATTCGTGCAAATACTCGGCATAGAATTGGCGCAGCTTTGGCAGGTTTTCGGCTTGCCATTCATAGCTTTCCAGTACCAATTCGCAAGCCGTTCCTTTTGGAGACCATTGGAAAAAATACCAGCCAAACAATCCAGTCACCCAAATGCTAAATTGCACCTGCGCAAAATAGTGCGGTTGCTCGGCCAGTGTTTTGAATTGCGGGTTTTCCTCTTTGCGCAAGCTGAACGGGCATTTAATTTCAAGCCCCATATCATCACTAATCAATCCATCAGGGCTGCACCCGTCCCAGTCCTCGCGGGTGACAAAGCCAACGGGCCTTACCGTATGACCCGTTTCCATTTCAAACTCGATCAGCGCACCGGATTCATTGTTGACGCCGTATTTGGTCGCAATATTGCCATCAAACTCGTTTTCAGCGCCCAAGGCTTCCCGCACCATGCGGCGCATCACATCGGCGCGCGTGGCATACGGTGCCAACCCCAAAATCGCCCCGACGCTCGATGCCGTAATCCGGCCCTTGCGCGCGTCAAACCATTCGCTTGTCCGTTGTTCCATTTCCGTCTATCCTTCGGTTTCATGTTTCGGAAAACTTGCGCGGGGCGGCTTGAATGCTCAAGCTAATCGGTCGCCACCTTCGCCCCGCGCGTCTTAGTTTGTCAGATCAAAATGGAATCTCGTCATCCATATCACGCCGACCAGATCCACCGCCGCTTTGCGCAGGCTTTGGCTTTGGTGCCGCCGCCGCCTTGACATCAATCCCCTTGGATTTTGGCGCAACAGCGCTCACCCAATTCCCTGAAATAACGCCGCCAGTTTGCCGATCCTCGACTTCCCAAACGCGCGCCGTGATGATCATAGGCTTGTTGCACAGGTGCAGCGCCAATTCATCATCGCTTGGCTTGCCCTGTTTTTGGCTCAACTTGCCGCCAGCGTTAGCATCAATCGCCGCCAGCATCTTGCGCGCCTTGTCGCGCTTTTTCATCGCCTTTTCTTGATCCTTCACGCCGGGGTCAAAATCAGTGACCCAGATCTTGTGGAAAATCTTGCGGTTCGCGTATTCGTCAGGCGACACAATCGACCACGTTGCCTTGACGTGTTCCGCGCCGCTGCCGTCCTGTTGCGTGTTTGCCCACACAACGCTGTCGATGATTGCCAGCACGTTTGACCCGTCGGGAATCGGATCAAAGTTACCGCCGCCCCCGTCAAATTCCTTCGCGCCATCATCAATCGCGCTGCCGCCTTCTGATAAATCCCAAAATGCCATTTTATTCTCCTTCGGTTTCTGTTGTTGTTTCGTCACTTGTCGCAAGCCAGCTTTCGCCGGCCACAATATCAGCCCCGCCAAGCGCAGGAATGACCGCCGCCAATGGATTGACGCCCGGCACAAATTCCAGCGGATCCGTGATGCCAAAGCGGTTTTTGGATACATTCGCCGCGCAAGCGTGGACGATCAGTTGGCGGTCGCCAGTGCTAAATGCCTTTTTGCGTTCGCCTTCATCGCCCTTGGTGAATGTTTCCAGCTTCAGGAAACCCACCACGTCCACATCATCGACGTATGGCGGCAAAGACTTGTCAGGCAGTCGCAACGAATAGCGCATGTAGTCGTCACTGTCGGGCAGGCGCATTGTCTCAACATCTGCGTGGGCAATGAATACAACGTGCATTCCGCGCTTTGTATTGAGCAATCCCGCCGCCTTGCGAACACGCTGGTGCATCGCTGCAATCGCAGAAGTGCCTGCCCCGTAGCCTCCGAGCGCTTGGTTAATGCTCTTGGCCTTTGGATCTTGCGCCAAAACATCAGCCAAAAAGATCCGCTCAAGCGCCGTGACGCTATCAATGACAAGCGTTTTATAGTCGTGTTCGTCGTGGATCAATGCCTTGAGTTGATCCCAAAGCATTGCCGATCCTGCAATCATCGGAAAGGCATCTGGCCGTCTTTCGCGCGGGATTGATTGCATCCCGTCCTCGGCGCGAATGAAAATCGGTTTCGGGAATGTTGCCGCAAGGCTTGTTTTGCCCATGCCGCTATCGGCGCAAATCGTGACCAATACCGGACGATCCTGCGGCGTTTCGATGGTGTCCAAAAGACCCATTGTTTTCTCTCCTTCTGCCCCTTGGGCAATGCGTGGCGGGTCACGCTCTAAACCCCGCTTTGCCTTGTTAAGCGCAACGAAATTGCTTGTCAAGCGCCTTTGCGCGGCATACAAGCAACTTTACGACACACGCACGGAAATGGATAAAACGTGGATATTGACGAAATCAGGGTTAAGCGCGTCACGCGGCGGCTTGATGTAACATCAAAGGAAAACCTATGACAGAAAACCCGCCCCCAATGGCATCGGCAATTGTCAAAATGTCAGCGGCGATTGAACGGGCAATCAAAAAATGCCCATCCGCCGCGTTTGAAATCATCTGCGCCGTTGTCGAGGATGGCCGCGCTGGTTGCCCGTTGCCAGTTATAACCGAAACCGACGACGACGCGCATTGGTGGGCATCCCTTGCCACAACGATTGAATTGGAGGCATACCTCTACGCCATATCAACGCGCCTGGCCGAAACAGAAATGCACAGCAAAACCCGAAAGCGATTGGTGGCCAAGCTATTCATGGGCATGGCACATGCCGATAAAATCGCCTTTATCGCGTGGGCATTAAAAAAGGAAAATCAAGAATGAATGATGGTGACTTTGACGCAAGCGACTTTGCGGATTTTGAAAACAACGACTTTGGCAGCGAATATAAAGCCCCGCCGCCGGACAAGCCCGAACGCCCCGGCCCCGCCTTGCCGTTCTCAATTGACGGCATCGACTTGCAACGTCCGCCGGGTTTCGTGGGCGATGTTGCCGACTGGATCGACGGGCAATGCCGATACAAGCGCCGCAACTTGGCCGTTGCGACCGCCATTGTATCAATCGGCAACATCGGCGGCTTGCGGCACATTGACGCCCGCGACGGGGTAACGGCAAACATGATGGCTTTTTGCGTTGCGGCATCGGCCACGGGCAAAGAGGCCGTCCAGCAGGCAATGGCGGAATTGCACCGCGCGGCGGGTTTGGCGGGTGCCATGCAAGGCGCGATCAAGTCAGAACAGGAAATCATGCGAAACCTGATCGAGCATCAGCCCGCGTTTTATCTGGTCGATGAAGTCGGGATTTTGCTCGGCAAGATCCGCAACGCGCAAAAGAAGGGCGGCGCGGCATATCTTGAAGGCGTCTTTGGCGCGATTATGTCGGCCTATTCCAAGGCCAGCACGCACCTATTGCTTGGCGGTGACATCAAGCGCGAGCTGCGCAAGATATACATGGGCGCGCTAGGGCGGGCAAAGGACGACGGCGACGCGCAAACAATCGCCCGCGCCGAGCGTATGCTAGGAATGATCGACAACGGGCTGGAGCGGCCTTTCTTGTCGCTGGTGGGCTTTACAACGCCAAGCACGTTTGACGGCATCATGGACGGAGAAACGGCAACGCAGGGCTTTGTCGGGCGATCGATCATCGTCACCGAAAAGGATATCAATCCAGCGGCGCGGGTTGGGTTCAAGCGCGCGCCATTGTCCGACGGAATGCAGATGCAGCTTGCCGCGCTATACAAAGGCGGATCTTTTAATGTGATGGATCGAGCCGGGGCGCGGATTGAATATGATGGCGAAATGGTAGAAGTGGAAAGCACGCCGGAAGCTGACAAGATGCTTTTGGACGTGGCGTCTTGGCTGCATTCATACGCCGAAGATATGGGCGAGCATACGGGCGAGGCGAGCGTTGCAATGATCCGCCGATCGTATGAGATGATTGCCAAGATCAGCTTCATTCTGGGCATTCATGGCGGGGTCAGAACCGCTGATCATGTGCGTTGGGCTTTCGCATATGTGCGGCATGAAATTGACGCAAAGATTGCTTTGGTTTTTGCAAATGACAACGCCAAGGATAGGCCGGAGGAGTCTATTGCGGCGCGGTTGATGTCGTTTATTGATCCGGAAAAGGGCTGCACGATTGCGGTTTTGGCCAACAGAATCCGCATGAAGCCCGCCGCGATTTTGCCGATTTTGGAAAAGATGCGGTCCAGAGGGATGGTCGATGAGGTCAGCAAAGGGCGCAAACATCGGGGCAAACCGGTGACGGCATGGGTGACGATCACGCCGTAACGGGGCGCTTTGCAGAATTTTACCAAACGGTCAAGAAAACGCCTTTCGGGGCGTTTTTTTCGTTTTTGGGGTCTAACTCTACACAATGTTTAAAGTTAGAATGGTCGTGTTTATAGCGTAACGATTTGATTCTAAAAACAAAAATGCCATTCACACACATTTAAACATAAACAGCCCTATATACATATAAATACCCTTATAGATACACTCTCTAAACAACTCTGTAAGGATGGTTTTTGAGGTTAGAAAATAAGTATATATATATAGTATAAATGATTAAAGTACACTTAACCTATTGATCTTGCGGGCTTCTTTCTTACACAGCCATGCGTAAACATTGTTTACGATGTTTATTTGAAAGTCTGCGCATTTTTCCCTTGCAGCGTGCAAGCAGCTTGCATAAGGTCAAGCCAAGCAAGAAACCAAAACCACAAGGAAACGACACGATGATGACAGCAACACAAGCCCGCGACGTAATCGCTGAAATTGAGCGCGATGTTAAATCGGTTTCAAAGCGCAAGCGCATCGCAGCAGCTTTTGCAACAAACATTGCCGGAAAGTTATCAGCAGAAGCTGTCGAAGTTTATCGCGCATATTCGGCATAAAGAAACCAAATCCACAAGGAAACGACACGATGAGCAACAAAAACAAAATCAAGATTGCCAGCGCTTTTTACAGCAAACCGCGCAAAACATTCTTGCCGCTTACCGCCGATGACATTGCGGCTAGGACCGGGATTGCCAAGAATGAGGCAAAGGGGATGTGGATGAGCATGCTTTGCGATGGAACAATGGAAGTCACCAGCCCAAGCCAAGGGGCAAAGGCACCCGCCATTTATGAACTAACGCCGCAAGGCCGCGCATTGGTGAGGGTTGCACAATGACCGCAGAACAAATTGCAGCCGACGTCGCAGCACGCTACGGAATGCCCGTCATGCCGAACGCCGTACAAGTTTGCCCGACCGCAACATTCACTTGGCAACTAGAGGGCAAAGACGACAATCCGCCAACATGGGAGGAAATGCAAAAGACCTATTACAAAAACCGCGCCCGCGTGCATCGCGTCACAAAAGCCGCAACGCCAAAAGTAAACGAATTGAAACTTGAAATTGTCCGCCTGTATCTAGCCGGTGACAATCAAGTTGAAATATCGCGCAAAACAGGCGCAAGCCGCAGGACCGTTGGAAACAAGATCCGCGAGGCAGGCGTCTACGACCCGCAGCGATCTAAGGATGACGTTGCAAAAGTTAATGCGGTCAGCAATAAGGCCCGCGCAGATGCGAAAAAGGCAAAGCTGGCGGCAGGTGTAGCGCAAAAGCAAGATGACGCCGTAGCGGGCCGCGTTGGTTGGGTATCATGTTCCGCAGGTGGTGAAACATGACCGCAATCGAAACAGCCATTTCAACGGCAATCGGCTTTGCCGTATCTTGGGCGCTGACGTTCTGGATCTTGCCCCTGTGGGGCTTTGCGCCAAGCCACGGGCAAGCGATTCAAATTACGGCGGTTTATACGGCGGCATCATTCGCGCGCGGGTATGCCGTGCGGGCAGCTTTCAAACGGTGGGCAGCATGATTATCAAAGAAGAACGCATCGGAGGGCAACGGCTTATCTTGGGGGATTGCTTGGATGTCATGCCGTTGCTAGGGCGGTTCGACGCGGTGGTGACTGATCCGCCTTATGGGATATCCTTAAATACTGATAAGTCGCGATTTTCTGGAGGTTCGGCTGAAAGCCAGTCGCGCAGAAGGTCCAGCAGGGATGTGGCGCGTCGCGCTGTGGCTAATGATGACGCGCCGTTTGATCCTTCACCGCTTCTTTCTATTGCAAATCAACATATCGTTTGGGGCTGGAATAATTACCCAGACAAGTTGCCATCTGGTGCCTGCCTTGTTTGGCTCAAGCGCAATGACGAGGCTTTCGGTTCATTCCTTTCTGATGCGGAACTTGCATGGATGAGCAAGGGGCATGGCGTATACTGCCGCCGCGACCTATCAAACAACGGAATTGCGCTAGAGCGCGTCCACCCCACACAAAAGCCCGTTGCCCTGATGGAGTGGTGCCTAGGATTCCTACCCAAAGCCCAAACCATCATTGACCCATTCATGGGATCGGGAACAACCATTGTCGCCTGCCAACGTCTAGGCCGAAACGGAACGGGGATTGAGCTAGATCCCGATTACTTCGACATAGCCTGCAAGCGCGTAGACGAATCCACCCGCCAAGTTGATCTATTCATTGACCCGCCAAAACCGCAGCCGGTGCAGGAGGGCATGGACCTATGACACCACAATCCGCAACAAACGAAATAGGACGCCTCAACCGCATCATTGATGATCTGCGCAAGGACAAGATTGCATTGCATCAAGACGTGATCGGGCAGCGCGAGATCATGGAGCGCGCAATCGAACACATCACAAACCGCGATAACAAAGCCGCAAAAGCCGCATTGCAAAACGCGCTGGACTACCGCAACATGCAACGCGAACCGCGAAAGAACACCCTGACCAGCGGGTAAATGCTGGCGGATTATGCGGAGAGTGCCGGGCTTGTCACCCATAACACCGCAAGCCGCGCAGACCTTAACCTTTCGGGCGAGGCGCGGCAACAAAACGAAACTCAAACCAAAGGAAAAGCAAAATGTCACCTGAAAAAAAACTTTGGCAATCGGTCGTGTATCTCGCCGTCCTCGATGCCACAAACCCAAATCCAACACGGACCGAGTGCATCCTCGATCAGCGCGATGCCCACAACTGGATTACAAAAGCAGGCAGGGACTTTCGCTTTGCGTGCGAAAACGCAGGCATGTGTCCAGACTTCATCGCAAAATCCTACACCGAAGGCCGAATCAATCGCGATATGCTGAAAACATCAAATCTGCACGCGATTGCATAATAACGCGCAATAACTTATCATCACATCAACAACGGAGACGAAACCAATGGAAATCATCGTAATCGTGGCAATCCTGTTCGCATCAATCTGCGGATATGTGGCAGGCGAGAAGAACCGATCCGTCATCGGATGGGCAATCGCCGGCGCAATGGCCGGAATTTTTGCCTTGCTCGTCTTGGCAATGGTGCCGACAGTGAAAGAAAACGCTTAAAATGACAAAATTTCCCGCCTATAAAACAGTTTCGGTTGAAAGCCTTGTTCCGTATGCTCGCAATAGCAGGACGCACAGCCCACAGCAGGTGGACAAAATCGCCGCCAGCATCAAGGAATTTGGGTTTCTAAATCCAATCATCGTTGACGGAGAGAACGGCATCATCGCGGGCCACGGGCGCGTTATGGCGGCGCAAAAGCTGAGGCTTTCTGATCTTCCCGTTATTGAGGCATCTCACCTCACTGAAGCCCAGCGCCGCGCCTATGTCATTGCCGACAACCGCCTTGCTCTAGATGCTGGGTGGGATAACGACATGCTCAAGGTCGAGTTGCAGGATCTAAACTCGGCGGGCTTTGATCTGACGCTGACTGGGTTTGATTTGGGAGAGATTGGCAACTTCCTTGCCGAGCCGACCGAAGGCCTGACCGACGAGGACGCTGTGCCAGACGTGCCAGAGGTGCCTGTCACGGTCGAGGGCGATATGTGGCTGCTGGGGCGGCATCGGTTGATGTGCGGGGATAGCACGAGCATTGATGCGGTGGAGCGGCTGATGGATGGGCGCAAGGCTGACATGGTTTTAACAGATCCTCCTTATGGGGTCAGTTTCGTAGGCGTAAAGGGCAGCATGTATTCAGGAGGTAAAAAGGCTGGCAAGAATTCCGCTGAAATGATCAAAGCAGACGATTTGCGCGGTGATGACTTATCGCAGCTTTTCCTTGACAGCATATCCTGCGCATTTGCTTCCTCAAAAGATGGCGCTGCCATGTATATTTTCTTTGCAATAAACAGATCGGCGGAGACTTTGGCCGGTCTGTCCGGTGTTGGGCTGGAGGTTAGAAATTGGTTGATATGGGACAAGGGCAACGTGGGGTTTCACGCTATGGGTGCGCAATATAAACCAAACTATGAGGCGTTTTTGTATTGCCATAAAGCGGGCAAAAGCCCTGCTTGGTATGGTGGGCAAAAAGAGCAAACCATATGGCGTCATCCGGTTGAGCGCGAGGGGCTTCACCCAACCATGAAGCCAGTCTCGCTTTTGCAGCGCGCCTTGCAAAACAACAGCAAGCAGGGCGATGAAATCCTCGATCTATTCGGTGGCAGCGGATCAACCCTGATCGCCTGCGAAAAGACTGCCCGCGACTGCCGCATGATGGAACTGGACCCGAAATACTGCGACGTCATTATCAAGCGCTGGCAGGACTTCACAGGCCAGCAGGCAACTATTGAAAGCACAGGGCAGACGTTTGCCGAGTTAGAGGCGGAGCATAAATGAGCCGGAACCCGCACGAGCCATCACCAGAAACCCGCCAGTTAGTCCAGCTTCATTCGATGGTGGGAACGCCGCAGGCAACGATTGCCGATATCCTCGGCATTGACGATAAGACCCTGCGCAAGTATTACCGCGAGGAACTGGACCAAGCCGAGGCAAGGGCAAATGCCACAATCGGCGGGGCGCTATTCAACAAGGCAAAGTCAGGCGATACGGCTGCGATGATTTTCTGGATGAAAACGCGGGCAAGATGGCGCGAGACGACAAACCTTGACCACACATCCAGCGATGGGTCTATGTCGCCGCGCGATGTTAGCGCCGCTGTGCTGGAAGCGCTGAAAGCCAAGCATGGCACTGGCACCAACTGAAATCG
>Ga0213861_10004823_pt1 | contig 10920 bp, 13 predicted proteins | sample PICome_4_FD_160110 | JGI IMG/M metagenome (GOLD analysis project Ga0213861, IMG submission 160110) | Coastal seawater microbial communities near Pivers Island, North Carolina, United States - PICO131 | ecosystem: Environmental > Aquatic > Marine > Coastal | place: USA: North Carolina...
AGATCGGATCTGGCGCGACCGGCTGGCCGTTTGCGGTGCCGGAATACCCCGTGCGTTCAGAAAACGCGATCTCGCCACGTCTTGCGATCTGGACGGCCAGACCGCTCAGCCGTCCCTCCCTGACGTGAGCCTCCATCCATCTCGAGATACGCCGCAGGCGCTGCGGGTCAAAACCCAGTTTGCTGTCGATGGGCAAGGCGGTACCTCCGGTCGTTTCCGTCATCATCTTGCGTCCATTCATTCTTGGCTTTCAAGCAACGCATAATCCCCCTATAACCAAATAAATATTATGCATGAGTTGGCCATGAGCACCCGTCGAATTCCACATCTGACATGGCTGCGCGCTTTCGAAGCATCGGCGCGGCATCTGAGTTTCACCAATGCCGCCCAGGAACTGAACCTGACGCAGGCCGCGATCAGCAAGCAGGTCAAGCTGCTGGAACACTACCTGCGCGAACCCCTGTTCGAGCGCAAACCCCGAAGCCTCGTGCTCACCAAGGTCGGCGCGGCCTATTTGCCAAAGGTCCGGGACGGTTTTGAACGTCTGGCCGCAGGCACGGAGGAGGTCTTTGGCCTCAGGCGCTCCGAGGTGCTGACCGTGCGCGCTCCGGTCGGCTATTCAGTCAACTGGATCGCGCCCAGGCTTCAGGGTTTCTTTGATCGCCATCCTGATATCGAGGTCCGTCTGGTTTCCAGTGTCTGGGGCGAACAGTTCGACAACGAGCGATTTGACCTGGACATCCAGTACGGTACCGGAAGATGGCCCGGTTACAAGGCCGACCGGTTGACCTGGGAAGTGATCAAGCCGGTTTGCGCCCCATCCCTTCTGGAAGGTGAAAAGGCCATTCGAACACCGGGCGACCTTGTCCATCACCGGCTGCTGCACGTGCTGGGATATGAAGAAGGTTGGGCAACATGGCTGCGCCGGGCCAAGGCCACGGGTGTGAACGCCGGACAGGGGCTTCAGTTCGACACATCGCTACTCGCATTCGAATTCGCAGCGCGCGGCGGCGGCGTGGCCTTGGCGCGATCTTCGATGCTTGGCATTGAAAACGAGCGCGGGCGCCTGGTAAGCCCGTTCGAAATCGAAGCGCCGTTGCAGGAAGCATTCTATCTGATCTCACCCGAAGTGGGCCGGGATCATCCGGACACAGAGAGGTTCAGGGCCTGGCTCATCGAAACCGCCGATAGTGACGCCGAAAACAAAAGAATCCGGGAGACCTATCGCGCCTGAAGCCGCACGCCTGCGTCCAGACGTATGATCTCGCCATTCAGCATCGGATTGCGCACGATGTCGACCGCGAGCCGACCGAATTCCGAGGGGTCCCCGAACCGGTTCGGAAACATGCGGCCATCCAGCATCCCGTCGATGACCTCCTGTGGAATGTGATCGGCAATGGGTGTCTTGAACAGACCCGGGGCGATCGTCATGACCCGAACCCCCCGCGGCATGAATTCCCGTGCGGCCTGCAGGGTGAGGCTGGCGATTGCCCCCTTGGACGCCACATAGGCTCCCTGTCCGATTTGCCCTTCAACGGCGGTGATCGACCCTGTGTTGATGATGATCCCGCGCTCGCCATCCTGGTTCAGAGGCTCCAGCGCCATCATTCGGGCTGCACATTTTGTCATGACGTTGACGGTTCCCATGAGGTTGACGTCGATGACCCGCGCAAAGGCAGCCATGTCCACCGGACCGTCGCGCCCCACCAGCCGCATGCCACCTGGAATACCGGCGCAGTTCACGTTGATGCGGATCGGGCCGTTGTGCCCTTCGGCTTTTGCCAATGCTTCGGACACGGCGTCCGGGTCGGTAACGTCACAGGCGACACCCAGGGCGCCGATCTGATCGGCGATCTGCGACACCTTCTCTGCGTTCAGGTCTAGAATGGCGACCCTTGCGCCGGCCTTGGTCAAAGCCTTGGCGGCGGCCAATCCCAGACCCGAAGCCCCGCCGGTAACCAGCGCGGAAAGACCGTCAACCTGCATCGCACATCACTCCTATTTGTCTTGATGTGATAGCCCGGCGTCTCCCGATATTCACGCGACGTGTGTTTACCCTTTGGCCAACTGGAACCACTGGAATGAGGCTCACCAATCACAATGCCAGCACGTTAAAGTCTCGAAATTTTCTCCCAGTGGGACCAGATCGAATGCCCGGTAGAGAGTGTTTTCCGAGCCGGTGCGGCCTAATCCCTCAACCTCTCTGGATCGAGAACGAATGGCCGCTATTCACGCTGCATGGCGGCGCTGAAAATGATGGATTCGAGGCGATTTTCGTGCTGCGAGCGCACGCAGCGAAAAAACGCAATGACGGGGTTGGGCTCTGAAGAGCCATTAGCTGCAGAAGGCACGAACGTCCGCTCCATTTGAAAACAGGCCCGGGTCATGATTCTTTGAGGGCGAGGTATCAGCGATCAATCGAACACGCGCTCAAACTGTTCTCGCCAAGTCACCCCGGCGAGAAAACAGAGATCGTACAGACTAACCGTTGAGGCCTCGCGCCCGCAGGTCAGCCGCTTCAGCACCTCCGGCGCCAGATACGCCAACCGAAGTTGCCTACTGACATGACGTAACATAAGGTGACGGTAAATGAACATATCGCAGCATTTTATGCTATTGGGGTCGGCCTTTCTGATTTTGGGGGTTGTTCTGGATATGTACATGGGCGGGTAGGGCGATCATTCGCTGGCCATTAGCTTTGCACATATCAACCTGTCTAGCTTTGTCCTGTCTGCCGTCTTTGCGCTGACCTCCAAAGCTTATCCGGCGATGGCGGCAAGGCGTCTGGCAAGTATTCACTTCTGGCTGCACCGCGTCGGCGCTATTGTGGTGAACCTTCTGGTGTTCCTGATGCTAGTCCAGATCATTACCGCAGCCGCGATGGTACAGTTTGCGCCGATTTCCGCGTTTTTGGGCCTCCTTGCTTTCAGGTGGAACATGCTGAAAAACGCAAATTGAGGACTGCCTACAAGCAGAGCTTTCGGCGCGGTCGCTATGTATGACCGCGCGAAGCTACTGTTTATCCATAGCTGAATTGCCTGTTGCTGCGGTTTGGGCCGCATTGGTCATATTCAGCAGTCCCAGCACCTGAAAGTGATAGTATATTTATCCTATAGTAATGGTTGCCTGATCCAATCCGGAAACTGACAGATGGTTTTTGCCTGTCGATTATGCCGTCGGGTGCATTGGTTGTCATGATTTCGCGGCATTGGACCATCGGCTTAGTCCGAAAGTCACAACTCTAACTTATCCGTCTTGCCTCATCGGCATCCGGAGAGTTTCTTGCCAGAATTTCCATATTTTCCTGATGTTTGACGGCATGCGCTGCAGGGCCGGGAAACGTATTGTGGAGTTGCAAGCAGATGAGGTCATCAGACTTGCATCACACTGAAGATTTCAAATCTTGGAGGCTATCATGAAGAAGACAATTACATCTCTGGCAGCAGTTCTGTCCATCGTCGCCGGCTCGGCATTCGCTGGAAACCTGTCGATCGTCGAGCAGTGGGGCTTGGGCAATGGCCAGATCACCATGCAGTCCGGTTCGAACTTTGCGTATACCGGTCAGGCTGGCGGATTTAACGGCAGTGCCACAAACCAGTATGGTTCCGGCAACGCAGCTGGCACAATGCAGCTGGGTCTGGGTAATGGTTCGGTGACGAACCAGGCAGGCCACTTCAACCTGTCCGATACAATCCAGATGGGGATCGGCCATGCGGCCACAACCAGCCAGCTGGGTGTCGGAAACGTATCGGTGACTGTCCAGTCGGATGCAGATAATCCGCACGATTGATCCCGATTCCGCCATAGGCGTGGCTGTCCCTGCGCTTACGGCGGACAGGCTGGCATCGGGTCCGTCCCTGCACCGATGCCAGCACAACGTGTAACACCGCCCTGCGCGGTTGGCCGCATCGCTTACGCGCATTATGCGGTCGACCGCCTGTCCAGCTTTCGCAAGAGGAGAATTGATGATGAAAACGCTATTTACCATGTTCGCAATTGCCAGCTTGGCAACTGCAGCAAGCGCCGAGAACCGTGCGAGCATTTTCCAGATGGGTGCCGGTAATTTTCAATCCACGTTCCAAGTCGGTCAAAACACTGCCGCTGTCGGTCAGGTGGGGATCGGCAATACCGCAAATGTTGCCCAGACGGGCGATGACAACATGGCCGCGATTGGCCAGATGGGCCTTGGTCAAGAACGGACCATTGTCCAGAATGGCAGTCGGCTGGGCTATGGAAGTATTCAAGCGACCAGCCAATTTTCACGGTCTTTCACAAGAACAGGTGGCAATCCGTTCACTTCGACAACAGCTCAGCTGGATGTCGGACCAGTGGCAGACCCCGACCCTGAACCTGAACCCGAACCCGATGTCGAGTCCCAGCCGGATCCTGAAGAGTGATGGTCATTCAGGATCACAAAAGCCGGCCAAAGCCGCAATGCATGCCCGAGCAGGGCACAAGAAAAGACCCAAGGAGGATGGGAAAATGTTCTTGAGACCCATGTGCCAGCGCGGGCTTGGTGTGCTGAAAGCCGACATGATGGCTTTGGCTGTTCTGATTGTGGGCGGCACCGCGCTTTGTTTACCTGAGGAGGTCCAAGCAATGCCAGTATCCCGAGAAATGAACTGGCTCCAGTCAAATGTCCTCGGTCAGGCATTCGCACAGACGCCAACGGGCCAGAGCCTTCACTGTGAAATTCGCGGACATGTGGATGCGGGCCTTTTGAACCTTCAAGGGGTCGTCTGGGCGGATGATGACTTGATCGGCAGCTACAGTTTTGATTTGCTCAAACGGGGTGCCTCGGGCAATTCCAGCACGTCGCAACGCGGAGTCTTCTCGCTTGTGCCAAACCAGGAAAAGGTCGTGGGCCGGATTACGGTGAATGTTCCGGCGGGGCATACGTATTATGCGCAACTGCAGGTTCTGGCGGGCGACACGGATGTCAGTTGTGATTTCAATTTCGGATAGGCTGCGGCGTGCAGGGCCGATGCCCCGCGACTGCGGCCTAGTAAGCCCAAAGAAATCCGATCATGATCCCTGTGTTCCGCAAATCGCCGTATCTGATACGCAAGTCCTGATTGGTTTGGCCCGACAGATCAAGCGTGACATCATCGCCTGATATCATGGGTGCCGGTGCCAACAGATCGACCCTTTCCAGATAGGGAATATCCGTCAGCATATCGGCATAGATATTCACTGAGATGATACCACCCTGCGCAAACTGGTGTGACAGGCCCATGGACAGGCGCGCAAGGTTCGCAGACCCTGTGTCAGACCCGCCCGGACCGGAAATTCTCTGAATCTGTGACTGGTCGAAAAGGACGCTTTCTTGCGATGTATAATCTGTCTTGCGATACATCGTGCCAAGATCGGCACCAAATGACATGTACCAGTCTTGGGACAATTGGCGCGACAACCCCATGCCGAACGACAGGCCGATCATATCCGACCGCAAATCTGTCGCTTGGGTCATGACGAAATCGGGTGTCGGTTGCTCTGCTGCAAAGCCGTCGGCGACGTCGATTGTATTGCTCAGGGTGGTAGAGCGGTCAAACCGTTGCAAGAGCAGACCAACCCGCGGTGCCATGTTCCAGGTATCATTGACTGCAAAAACCGAACTCAGTTGCAGTGTCGCATCGGTAAAGTCCACAGCATCGCGCCGTCCGGTCGCGATGCTTGTATCGCCACCTGTCCCGGTCCCCAGAAAAGCCGCTCCGCTATCATCATAGAATGCGCCGACCGCTGTTGCGATCCCAGCGGTCCCGTCGGTCACCACTGATGTAAACGCGCCGCCTTCCTCGGAGGGCGATGTGGCAAAGACCGATGTTTGACCATCGGGCGGTGAAAATGTCGTGCTTGTGATGCTGAGACTGTCACCGGAGGTGTCGGTGAAACTGACAATCGCCGTGGCCGAAGCGCCACTTGCATCAAACAAGGTGTTCAGGGACAGATTCCCTGTCGGAGTGACGCGCGTCGCGAACACAAACGGGATATCGGCAGCCACCATCTGACTGGTCCGGTCCTGTGACGATCCATTGCTATGCGACAGGCCGAATTCCAGAAAGAGCGGACGCTCGCTGGATTGGTTCAGAAGAATTGCTCCTGACAGACCAATCCGCGCGCCCCCGATATCAGGTTGGTCGGGTTGGACGATAAAGCTTGCACCGATGTCGGTACTTAGCCCGATCAAGTCATAGTCGGGCCAGAACTGGTCTTCTTGTGCCATCACGAGGCCGGGCCAGACAAGAAATGCACTTATCCATGAATGTTTCATGTGTCCTCCACCAAACGGGTCATGTCAGCGGCGCAACTGCCAGTTTGGTCAATAACGAGACCAGTTGCGATTGCCGTGATGTCGATGTTTTTTTCATGATCGAACTGAGTTGGTTGCGAAGTGTTTGTTTGGAAACGTCATTTTCGAAAGCCACGTCGCCGATTGTGGCCCCGTGCAGCAGGCGCAGGGCGAGTTCACATTCCGCATTCGAAAGGCGGAATGCCTTCCACAAGACGTCAGGGGCCAGATCAAGCTGTTCGTCCACATCGTGAATAAGCAATGCGATATGGTCCTGACCGGATTCGAACCGCTGGATCGGGAACGCCTGGTGCGGCGTCTTTCTTTCCAGTTTGGCAAGGGCGACAAACACCCGCTTTGACCGGTCGCTGTTCCAGAGTGTGATGATATCGGACACCTTGCGTGTTCCGGTCTTCAGCGCATGCAGCGCGGATTTGAATGCTGCTTCAGACGCTAGATCCATCGCATGGAATTGCCTTTCGGCACTGATAAAGAACGTCTCCATCCGGTTGGCCATCGTCTGGGCACGCAGATTCAGGTTGTGAACCCTGTTGTCGGTATCAATGATCAGGATCGGCAGGCTGGATAGTTCCAGCAAGGAAGTGGCCATTTTCCCCTCGACCGGAAATTCGCGGTGCAACCGCATGATCTGTTCGCTCAGTACCAGATGCGGCGAAAGGGCCTCGAAGAACATTGTGGCCCTGCGCCGGTAGCGGTCTTGGTTTGTGCTGGAATAATGCAGTTCAAGAACCAGTTGCCGACTGTCGCGCCGGTCGATCACAATGCCGGTTGCATGCCGGTTTGTTCCTAACATGCCGTACCATTCCTTGTGGCGCGGCCAGGCGCGCATGTCCGCGTCACTGATCAGGTCGCTGTCCTGATAGACGGCCCCCACAGGTTGGTTCCACTGTGCCGCAAGCCACGGATTTCCGACATGCAGATTGTTGGTATGCAGAACCACCGCCTCGGTACAAAGGCCGCGATGCAGCAGGAAATTATGTGCATGGTTTACAGTATCGACCCCGAAGATGATCGCGGGCGTCCCCTTCAGATTCTGGACAACACAATCAAGGACAGCATCGCATAGCTCACCATGCAAAGCGGATTTATAAAGTTGCTCGACAAGGTCAGCCGTCACCGCGTGCTGTACCAATCCTGTCATCGTTATCTCATCCCTACAGTAAAATAACTTAAGGCAAATCGGGTCAGGGCAGTCCTGCTGTCATGGTTGCACAGCTATTTCCGCCCCGATTTGAAGCCGCGCAACACGCTGCCCCGCCCGCCGTTTCTCATTCTTGTCCGGCCATAAACATCGAAGGACAAGACTGCCTACCCGCATCCTGACGAAACCACCTGAAACCATGCTCACTCCTCAAGACATAGTATTTGTGTGCACGGAGCTGGGGCATTCACCTCCGGCTCCGGTATTCTGGGCGATTCTACCGTTTCACTAGGGTGACCAAACCAGCGGTTTTTCCATTGATGCCTGTCAATTGCCGACCCAGTTCGGGTGGTAATTGTGGGCCGGACCGATGGAATTCGGTCCCCGGGTGTCCCGTACCCTGTTTACCGCAGTCTTTGGGCTGCTCAGGCATGGATGTGACAAGTGATGCAATCATTTGTGCAGCGGCCGTCTTTGGCTGGTCAAGGATCATGGCCCGTTGATTGCTGATTCTTCAATTGTAGGAAATTCGCTTAAGCCGATCTTAAACTTGTTGATCCAAAAGAGCCAAAGGACAGCTTTTTGATCAACGAGGTAGACATGGCTTTCTTCAGTGCGATTCCGATTTCCCGCAAACTGCCTGTCATCGTGGCGTTGCTTTGTATATGCGCCAGCCTCAGCATTGCGATCATGAGCTATCTCGATTTCCAGCGCAATATCATCAACGAGGCGCAGCGAAACTTCGAAATTCTCGCCGAAAGCCGCAGTGACGCGCTGGAAGACTGGTTCGACAATCTGGGCGGTGATGTCGCGTCACTCGGTCAGGATCCGACCGTGATTGCCGCGATCAGTTCTTTTGGCAGCTCTTATAATCTGATGATCGACGGTGCCGGACTTCAAGCGGCCTATATCACCGGAAATCCCAATCCTGCGGGTGAAAAAGACCTTTATGATCAAGCGCCGGAAGCGATCCCCTATCATTTTCAGCATGGACGGTTTCATCCCTACTTCCGCCAGATCAAGGACGCGCAGGGCTATTTCGATATTTTCCTTTTCAACCTTGATGGCGATCTTTTGTATTCGGTTTACAAGAATGCGAACTTTGCAACGAATGTGATGACGGGCCCGTTTCGGGAAAGCGGGCTGGCGCAGGCTTTCACGGCGGCCCGCAACGGCACTACCGCAGGCATTTATTTTGGTGACTTTGCACCCTATCTCGCAAACGGAAGTGAAAACGCCGCTTTTCTTGCGACACCGGTTTTTGGTGAGACGGGCAATGTGACGGGCGTATTCGCGATCAAAATTCCAGAAACGGCAATTTCCGATATCCTCAATAATCCGAACGGATTGGGTCAAACCGGGGAACTTTATGCGGTGGGGGTCGATCGCAAAACGCGTAGCGCGTCACGGTTTGAGGACGCGTTTACCATACTGCAGGACGTTTCTGCGCTGCCGCAAGCGCAAAGCGCTTTCGATCTGGACCCTGTATTTCTGGCCGAAACACCGGGGATTAGTGGTGCACCGGTACTCGCGCGGGCGGCCCAGTTGCAGGTCTTTGACCTCACATGGGGCATTGTCGGAGAGATCGACCGCGCCGAGGTCGTATTGCCCGCAATCCGTGTCCGCAACAAGATGATTGGGGTAACCGTCATCGTCGCCTGCCTGAGCGTAGTGTTGGGCTGGTTGACGGCCCGTTCCGTTGTGCAGCCGCTGGCGCGTCGGTCCGATACAGTCGCCATCGAAGTCACGCGTGCGGACAACCTTCGGCTGGAGGCTATCGCTGCGCTTTTCGCCCGCTTCGGTGCTAGTCCGAAGCAGGCAATTGTGCGGGCCAGAACGCTGTATTTCATGCAGCTTGGCTACTATGCCCTCAGTATCCGAGAGACGTCAGAAGAACGCATGGAGTTGCTGTCCGACTATGTTTTCGCCTTTTGTGGCGAGTTCCCGGATCCCGCTGATGCAAAGGCGTTTGCACAGCGGAATTTCGTCGCGGATCGTTAGATCCACACTATCCCAGCCCACCCATCAGCACCCCGCTTGAACGGCAGCTAAGGACCGATTGTGTTAGTTCGTTTTCCCAAACGCCACGCCGGCCTGATCCGCCCAAGGCAATCCCGCACATTCTGACAGCTGCATCACCGTCACGGCCGAAATCTCCCGCCCAAACACCAGTCGTTTCAAGACCTCAGGCGCCAGATATGCCAATCGCAGCTGCCTGCTGACATGGCGCTCTGCGAGGTTCACGGCGATTGCGAGATCGCGCACTGTCCCGAAATCTCCGGCTTCCATCCGCCGCCGCCAGGCCCATGCGCGGGCGATGGCACGCAGGATGTGCGGATCTTGGGTGTTATCCTCGCTGGGCAGGTAGTTGGCGGGCGGCAGGATCTTTGGCCGCCCGTTCTTTCTCCTCACCTTGAGGGGTACGAAGACCTGAATGGTGTCGGGTTCGCCCATCACTCTGCCGCCTCGAGTTGGCGCGGCGTCATCAGATCTCGCATAACACCGGCGATGCCATCCGTGCGCAGTTCGATGACAAGCCCTTCAGCGGTCACCGTGACGCGGCGCACCAGCAGCTGAATGATGCGCGCCTGTTCGCCTGGGAACAGCTGCGCCCAGAGTTCCGGGAACTGCTGCAAGGCGGTAATGGCGTCAGCCTGTGGAATGTCATCCCTGTCCAATTTGGCGATAACCTGAGCTGTGGTTTCAGGGGTGCGCAGAACGCGTCGGATCTCGGTAATGACGGCGGTCTCAGCTGTGTCGGCTGGCAAGCGCCGCGGGATGCCGTCGTCGGGCGTCTCACGGTTCTTCAGAAGGTCTATCGACACGTAGTACCTATACCGGCGCGTGCCTTTCTTCGTGCTGGAGGGCGTCATGGCGGCACCGGTGGCCGTAAAGAGAAGCCCCTTCAGCAGCGCAGGCGTCTGCGTGCGGTTGTTATTGGCGCGCTTTCGGGGGCTTTCGCCCAGTATGTCATGCACCTGTTCCCAAAGCCGCGCGTCGATGATGGCATCATGCTCTCCCGGATATGCTGTGCCTTTGTGCACGGCCTCGCCGCGGTACACGCGGTTGTTGAGCAGGCGATAAAGATAACCCTTGTCGATCATCGTGCCCTTTTTGCTAAGGACCCGTTCTTTGCGTAGTTCTCTCGCCAGAACGGTAGCAGATCCGACCTCAACAAAGCGGGTAAAGATGTCCACGATGGTGTCGGCTTCCTCGGCATTCACCACCAGCTTACGGTCGCGTACGTCATACCCGAGGGGTATGTTGCCGCCCATCCATATCCCCTTCATGCGCGACGCTTTCACCTTGTCACGGATACGCTCGGCTGTGACCTCACGCTCGAACTGGGCAAAAGACAGCAGAATGTTCAGCGTCAGCCGTCCCATCGACGTCGTGGTGTTGAACGACTGGGTGACGGAGACAAAGGTCACGCCGTTGCGATCGAACACCTCGACCAGCTTGGAAAAGT
>Ga0213861_10004824_pt1 | contig 10920 bp, 9 predicted proteins | sample PICome_4_FD_160110 | JGI IMG/M metagenome (GOLD analysis project Ga0213861, IMG submission 160110) | Coastal seawater microbial communities near Pivers Island, North Carolina, United States - PICO131 | ecosystem: Environmental > Aquatic > Marine > Coastal | place: USA: North Carolina | collected...
CCTCAACATACCCGCAGTAATTGCCGCGGCTGAAGTTACAGACGCTACCGCAATCCACCCAGGGTATGGGTTCTTAGCCGAAAATGCTGATTTTGCTGAGCGGGTTGAACAAAGCGGCTTTATTTTCGTTGGACCCAAAGCTGATACCATTCGTTTAATGGGAGATAAGATTTCCGCCATTAAAGCAATGAAAGAAGCAGGCGTACCTTGCGTCCCTGGTTCTGATGGTCCACTTACGGACGACAATGATAAAATTCTGGATATTGCTGCCAAAATTGGCTACCCCGTTATTATAAAAGCGACCGGTGGTGGTGGCGGAAAGGGAATGCGCGTAGTTCACACCGAAGCCGCGCTTTTAACCGCTGTTCGTCTCACCCGTAGCGAAGCCCGCGCAGCATTCAACAACGATGTTGTTTACATGGAAAAATTCCTGGAGACTCCTCGTCACGTCGAATATCAGGTTCTGGCAGATACCCATGGAAACGCGATTCACCTTGGAGATCGTGATTGCTCAATGCAACGACGCCACCAGAAAGTAATCGAAGAAGCCCCGGCTCCGGGAATAAGCGAAGAAGTACGTAATCGAATTGGTGCCAGATGCGCAGAAGCCTGTCGACTAATTGGTTATTGTGGTGCGGGAACATTTGAGTTTCTGTACGAGAACGATGAGTTTTACTTTATTGAAATGAACACTCGGGTTCAGGTTGAACATCCTGTAACCGAGCTCGTCACTAATGTCGATATCGTTAAAGAACAAATAAAGATAGCTAATGGAAATGTTCTATCATTTAAACAATCCGACATTAGCATTCAGGGCCATGCTGTAGAGTGCCGAATTAACGCTGAAGACTCGGAGACTTTTTTACCATCTCCCGGGCGAATTTCCCAATATCATCAACCAGGTGGGCCGGGCGTGCGAGTAGATTCGCATATTTTTAACAACTATGTAGTACCACCATACTACGACTCCAGGATTGCCAAGGTAATCACCCATGGAGCGACTCGGAGTGAAGCCCTTGTGCGAATGTCAGGCGCTCTTCAGGAAATGGTAATTGACGGGATTAAAACGAATATCGCCCTGCAACAACGACTTATTAATGATGCGGCGTTTAAACAGAATCCTATGGACATCCATTATTTGGAATCGTTACTCAGCAATAAATGAATTGGCAGCAGCTAAGCTTCGTAATGCCGGGAGAAATATCCGGCGCGGCAACAGAATTTCTTGAATCCCTTGATAGTCAGGCGGTAACGAGCAAACCCGTTGACAGCGATGATGAATTTGATCTTGCAGAACCAACTATTCGCACATGGAAAAATACGCAACTAGTTGCATTGTTTGATGAGAACCAGAATCTTTCAGAAGTATATGATGGACTGTTCAACATTTTCGGACTTACAAAAACAGATATCGATTTTTGCATTATCGAAAATCAAGATTGGGAACGAGTATGGCTCAAGAGCTTTAAGCCTATCCGTGTCAATGACGAGCTGTGGATCTGTCCAAGCTGGTGCGATATTCCGGAGACAGCGTCAACTGTTATAACGCTAGATCCGGGCCTTGCCTTTGGCACAGGTACTCATCCAACCACCTTTTTATGCCTTCAGACATTAGCCAATAGTTCCTTGCAACATAGAACAGTGCTCGACGTTGGTTGCGGTTCTGGCATCCTTGCCATAGGCGCTCTAAAACTGGGTGCATCTCATGCGGTAGCTACAGATATTGACCCAAAGGCCATTACTGCCACAAGAAACAATGCGACAACCAATCAGGTAGATAACGAGTTAAAGGTGCTTAATGCTGACGAAGCCGAAATACTCATTTTCAGAGACAAACAACAGTTTGATATCGTTGTCGCCAACATTTTAGCCGACGCACTAGTCAACTTAAAGCCGATGCTGTTAAGCGCTTTACGACCTAATGGTACTCTATTACTCTCAGGTATACTCGATCATCAATCATCTCTCATTCTTAAATCTTTTTCAGAGTTAACCTTTGAAACGTTTCAACAGGATGAATGGATAGCTTTAATGGGAACTAGAAACTGACATGTATACTCAATGTCCAAAGTGTCTGACCATCTTCGAGGTTAGTGAAGAAATTTTGGCCATTAAAGAAGGTCTAGTGCGTTGTGGTGACTGCGAAAATGTATTTAACGCAACGTGGAACCTTGTCAACGATCCGGATAGCACTGATTCCAATCAAATAGCTGAAGATAGTCCTATTCAAGAAGATAATTTGTCTGAGGACGCAACCACAGAGGATCTGGTAGATTTAGCTTTAAATATTGAAGCGGTAGAAAGTATCAATTCTCAACACTCAATCCCATCAGAGTTCGATGATCCAGAAGACGCTCCATTTGAAAATCCACTGGTGACTGCAAATAGGGAAGACACAGTAAGCAATACAAATATCAACACAAATACCGAACACGGGGGCTTAAATAACACTAACACAGCGCCCGAAGACGATGAGATAAGCGACGAAGATATACGTCGAACGTTAAAACTCGATGAGAAACTGGAGTATGAGCCGGATATTTCGGCAAGCGTAGATCCAGATCAAACTCAGTCCCGTCGAATTCGATATAATCGAAACCGAAACGAGAAACAATCTCAACTCGAAGAAACTCAATCGGTACCAGACAAAGACAATTTTCCGGACAATAATATACGCGTATCTATTGATTCTGATCGCCAACAAACCAGTAAAAAGCGTATTGAACCTCGATTGGGTCCGCTTACAAACGATCTATCTGTCAATATCGATGACGCGCTCCGACCATCAGTTCATATTGTGCGAAACACTTCACCGAAGTCGCGTTTTCTGAACAGAAAGCCGGCAATAAAGCCAAACACTGCATCGGCTTCGCGCCCCGATACAGCTCGCCTCAGACGCAAGGACCCCAATGCACATTGGGTATCGATTCCAGATAACAATGGACAAAACGTAAATGTGGTTTGGGCAATTGGCGTATTACTAGTGCTTGTATTTAGCATCGTTCAAATTCGCTTCCTGCTTATCGACGACCTATTCGCCATTCCCGAAGCACGGCCTTACGCCAACCTGTTCTGCGAATTCACCGGATGCAAACCTCCGCTTCGAATAGACCCAGCAAGCATAAATATTGCACAAACTCGTGTGGATCTGCATCCGGAAGTACCTGGAGCACTTCGTATAAAGATAAACCTTATTAACAAGGCCAGTTATCCTCAACCCTATCCTCCACTTCAGGTAACCCTAAGTGATAAAGACGGCAGAATTGTTGGTCGTCGTACCTATCGCTCAAACGATTACCAAACAAACGATGATGGTGAAAAGTTACTGGATCCGGGCATTTTGGCAATAGCCACCTTAAATCTGGCACACCCGAACGAAAACGCCGTCGGTTTTGAGACTATTCTGGTCCATTAGGGTTAAACGTTGAAGATCGGAAATTATCATTTTGACAATCCTGTCTGGCTTGCACCTATGGCAGGTATAACTGATCAACCTTTCCGTAATTTATGCCGTGAACTTGGCGCAGGTCATGCCGTATCGGAAATGATTAGCAGTGATCTTTCGCTAGTAAATACTCGAAAGACTCGTTTACGAATGAATCATAATGGCGAATCTGCACCTATCCACGTGCAAATAGCCGGATCCGATCCTGAGCAAATGGCCCGCGCAGCAAAATTTAATGTAAAACATGGTGCACAGATCATTGATATCAACATGGGTTGTCCTGCAAAGAAGGTATGCAATAAACTCGCCGGTTCATCACTTCTGCAAGACGAGCATCTTGTGCAGGAAATTCTTGAAGCTGTAGTCGACTCCGTAGATGTTCCAGTAACACTTAAAACCCGCACCGGTTGGAGTCTGGACAACCGTAACGCGGTAAAAATAGGTCGAATAGCCGAGGCTGCCGGAATTGCCTGCCTAACTCTTCACGGCAGAACTCGAAATTGTTTCTACAGTGGGGAGGCAGAGTTTGAAACATTCATTCGCCTACGTGATTCTGTATCAATACCGTTAGTTGCAAATGGGGATATTAGTGGGGAATGCAGCGCACAATGGTTGCTCGAAGAAGCAGGAGCAAATGCTGTGATGATTGGCCGTGCAGCGCAAGTTCGACCCTGGTTACCGGGAAACATCGCGAAATATTTATCCAATGCAACACCTATAACTGAGCCCAATAACAATTTTCGATCCGAGATTCTTCTAAGGTTAGTAAGAAGTCTTCACGAGTTTTATGGCCCTGTTGCAGGAACCAGAATGGCACGCAAGCACATCGTATCGCAAATCGAAATATTTCAGCCTGACCGCTCCTCACGGCAAGGTATACTAAAATCTACCGAACCACATGCTCAACTAGAGCTCCTGGAACAGTTTCTAAACACAGCAGAAAACAAAATTGCAGCATGACAGACAAACAACCGATTCCATTAAGTAAATGTGTGGAACACGCACTACAGCAATATTTTGAACAACTCAGTGGAGAGCCGCCCAGAGGGATGTACGATTTAGTAATGACAGAAGTTGAACGTCCCCTACTTGAACGAGTGATGCTCGAAGCAGGCAGTAATCAATCAAAAGCTGCGCGTTATCTGGGAATAAACAGAAACACGTTACGAAGTAAGTTGAGTCGATACAGCCTGTGTCAGGATTCAATTAACCCGGACCATAAATTAGATGACCAATAAAGTAATAAAAATTCGCCGAGCACTTATCAGCGTTTCAGATAAAACTGGAATCGTAGAATTTGCAAAAGTTCTGCGTAAATCAGGGGTAGAAATTCTATCGACTGGCGGCACCGCGCGACTTTTGCTCGAGCACAAGATCGACGTAACGGAGGTTTCAGATTACACAGAGTTTCCTGAAATGATGGATGGAAGGGTTAAAACCCTTCATCCCAAGATTCATGGTGGTATTCTCGGTAGACGCGGCATTGATGACGCGAAAATGGAAGAATACAATATTCCACCGATCGATCTAGTAGTGGTGAACCTTTATCCCTTTGAAGAAACGATCGCTAATAAAGATTGTAGTTTTGAAAACGCTATTGAAAATATCGATATTGGCGGACCAACCTTACTCCGGGCGGCAGCAAAGAATCATGATTCTGTAACCGTTATAGTCGAGGCTTCAGACTATCAAATAGTTGCCAACGAAATTATGAACAACGGCGTAACGGAATCAACACGACGAGAACTCGCAATAAAAGTATTCGCACATACAACTCGTTACGACGGTAGCATTTCGAACTACTTAAGCAGTCTGGATCAGGATAATAGCCGTCAAATATTTCCATCCACGCTAAATCTTCAGTTCCAACAGAAATCAAGACTCCGATACGGTGAAAACCCTCACCAGCAGGCTGCTTTTTATAGCGATAACTACACGCAAAAAGGCAGTTTATCAGCCGCCATTTCGTTGCAAGGTAAAGAACTCTCGTACAACAATATTGCGGATACTGATGCTGCGCTGGAGTGCGTCAAAAGCTTCAATGAACCTGCATGCGTTATAGTGAAACACGCGAACCCATGCGGTGTTGCAGTCGCAGATTCAATCTTAGACGCATATAATTTAGCTTTTCGAACAGATCCAACTTCCGCTTTTGGTGGCATCATTGCCTTCAATCGACCGTTAGATGCCGTCACGGCGAAGGCAATCGTTGATCAACAATTCGTCGAAGTAATAATCGCTCCTACCGTTAATGACGATGCTCTTCCCGTGCTTGCAACCAAGGCTAATATTCGTGTCCTTCAGGGTGGAAACGGAGTGTTATTTGAAACTGGCTACCCCTACTTTAAACGAGTGAGTGGCGGATTACTTTTGCAAAACATGGATACCGGATTAATTGAACGTGATGACCTTAAAGTCGTTACCAAATTGACGCCCGATGCAAAAACTGTTGAAGATTTATTGTTTGCTTGGCGTGTTGCAAAATTTGTAAAATCAAATGCCATTATCTATGCAAATAACGGCGCTACTATTGGTATTGGTGCCGGACAGATGAGTCGCGTATATTCGGCGAAGATAGCAGCAATAAAAGCGTCAGATGAATCGCTCACAGTATCTGGATCTGTGATGGCATCAGATGCGTTTTTCCCATTTCGCGATGGGATTGATGCCGCCGCTAAAGCAGGAATTCGAGCGGTCATCCAACCCGGCGGTTCAATGCGGGATGAAGAAGTTATCGAGGCTGCCAATGAACATAATATGGCAATGGTATTTACCAGCATGCGACACTTTAGACACTAACTGGAATCCGAAATGAAAATATTAGTTATTGGAAGCGGCGGCCGGGAACATGCACTAGCATGGAAACTTTCTCAATCACCCAATGTGGAACGTGTCTACGTTGCCCCTGGGAATGCGGGCACAGCCCAAGAACCCGGCATAACTAATGTAGATATTGCCATAACCGATTTTGAAGGTCTGGCTAAATTCTGTGACGTTTCGGCAATAGACTTAACTGTAGTTGGACCAGAGGGGCCTCTAGTTAATGGCATCGTAGATTTCTTCCACGACAAAGGACTGCGCTGCTTTGGCCCCAATCAAGCAGCCGCACAGCTAGAAGGATCAAAAGCATTTTCCAAGGCTTTTATGCAACGCCATAATATTCCGACAGGACATTATAAGGTTTTTGAAAGCCTCGATACAGCTCTAACACATATTAACGAAATTGGTGCGCCACTTGTTATTAAAGCAGACGGTCTAGCCGCTGGAAAAGGAGTCTTTTTAGCACACACTATCGCAGAGGCCAAACTGGCTGCAACTGAAATTCTAGGCGAACAAGCTTTTGGTGAAGCGGGTAGTCAAATAATCATTGAAGAATTTCTTTTTGGAGAAGAAGTTTCGTTTATATGCATGGTCGGTAAAGGAGAAGTCATCGCCATGGCGACCTCTCAAGATCACAAGGCACGTGACGAAGGAGACGTTGGCCCCAATACAGGCGGAATGGGCGCCTACTCGCCTGCGCCAATAGTAGATGCTTCCCTGCATCAACGTATCATGCGAGACGTTATAAACCCAACAATTAATGGGCTTAGAGACGAAGGAATCGAGTATTGTGGATTTCTATACGCCGGTTTAATGATTGATAGTGACGGCATACCACAAGTACTCGAATACAACTGTAGGTTCGGTGATCCTGAAACTCAACCCATTATGATGCGTCTTGATTCTGACTTATTGGAATTATGCAATCTTGCATTAGATGGCGGACTTAATCAGACCAACGTAAGATGGAATACAAAATGTGCTCTCGGTGTAGTAATGGCTGCTGATGGATATCCTTTTGGATATGCCACAGGTTTACTCATCGAGTACGATCAAACGACCACTCAATCTGAATGTAAAGTTTTCCACGCAGGAACCCGACTAGAAAATAAAAAGATCGTGACATCAGGAGGACGTGTGCTTTGCGTTACAGCACTGGGAAACACCGTTCAGGAGGCATCACAACGGGCATACAGGGAATGTGAGAAGATCAGATGGGATAATGCCTACTATAGAAAGGATATCGGTCATAAAGCGATTACACGTGAAACAGCAAAATAAGCTTTCTATTCAGTGTTCGATAATTCGAATTATCCAAAAATTTCATGAAAATAGAGTTCCGCAATTACGCCAGGGCAGTATCTGTTCTTAAAAACCAAGGTGTGCTCGCTTATCCAACAGAATCTTGTTTTGGGTTAGGATGTGATCCAATGTCGTCGTCTGCAGTAAAACGTCTTCTAAAAATGAAAAAACGTGCGCAATCTATGGGAGTCATTCTAGTCGCATCCGAGTTAGAGCAACTAATACCATACCTCGACTCATCTGCAATACTATTGCTAGATAAGCCACTATCCGCTTGGCCGGGTCCAGTAACATGGATATTACCTGCTTCCAAAAACACACCCGATTGGATAACGGGAAGACATAGTGGTGTAGCCGTTCGCATAAGCAACCACCCAGTCGTTAGAAAGCTTTGCAAGCATTTCAAAGGCGCAGTGGTTTCAACAAGTGCAAATCCGCATGGTATGCCTGCGGCACAAAATGCGCTGCAAACAGCCCACTATTTCGGACCGTTAGTCGACTATATACTACCAGGCATAACCGGTGGCGATTCAAAACCATCCAGAATAATGGACGGTAAAACCGGAAATATTATTCGACACTAAGGACTTACACATTATGCAACAACCAACACAAGAAGATATTAATGATGTGATTCAGGCGATGAAGTTGCTACAGGATGAACTTTGTCAAATACTGGAAAAATCCGATCAAAAGCCATTTAGGCAAGAAAGTTGGCAACATGCCAGCGGCGGTGGCGGACGCACCCGAGTAATTGAAAACGGAACAGTATTCGAAAAGGGTGGGGTTAACTTTTCTCATGTATCAGGAACATCCCTACCTGCAGCAGCGAGTGCAAAACGTCCAGAAATAGCAGGACAACCATTTGAGGCTGCAGGTATATCCACCGTCATCCATCCTGATAACCCTTTCATACCAACAGCACATATGAATGTCCGATTATTTTCCGCCGAAATTGAAAACGGTAAAAAACACTGGTGGTTCGGTGGTGGGTTTGATTTAACGCCCTACTATGGGTTTGTTGAGGATGCTGTTAATTGGCATCAAGAAGCAAAATCAGTTTGCGATAAATTTGAACTCGGACGATACAAAAAATATAAAGAATGGTGTGATGAGTATTTCTTTATTCGTCATCGAAACGAAGCAAGAGGTATAGGCGGTATTTTCTTTGATGATCTAAACGAAAAACCATTTACCGATTGTTTCAACTTTATCCAATCTGTTGTAAGAGGTTTCGGGCACGCTTATTCAAGTATTATTGAAACGCGAAAGAATATTTTATTTACTAAAGAGCATAAAGACTTCCAGCGTTTTAGACGAGGTAGATATGTCGAATTTAATCTAGTTTACGATCGCGGAACACTATTCGGTTTACAGTCAAATGGTAGAACTGAGTCTATATTGATGTCTATGCCGCCTGAGGTAAACTGGCTATATAATTACCATCCTAAACCCGGTAGCGAAGAAGCGAAGCTATATGAGCAGTTTCTACCCATCCAAAACTGGATAGACACCCACGTTTAATCCATACGCACCACGAGACTTCAACGTTGCAATTGATTTATAACTTGGTTATTCACACTCTACTGCCCTTCGTGCTTATACGGTTAACAATACGCGCACTAAAGAGCCCAGCCTATTTTTTACGAGTACGCGAACGCTTCGGTTACTACAAGTCACCCCCGGGAACATATAAAATCTGGATACATGCTGTTTCAGTCGGTGAAGTAAATGCAGCAGGACCACTGGCGCGAGAATTGCAACGACTATACCCAAATGAAAAAATCCTTCTTACTACAATGACACCAACAGGCGCCGATCAAGCGCGGATTTCATTTGGGGAGCGTATTGATCATCTTTATCTTCCATACGATTACCCTTTTGCAGTGCGACGATTTATAAATAGGATTCAGCCTAAATTGGCCATAATGATGGAAACAGAAATTTGGCCTAATTTCATTGCAAGATGTCATAAACAAAACATACCATTGGTTATTGCCAATCTTCGATTATCCGATAGATCTTTTAGACAGTATAAGAAGTTTTCATTTATTAGCAGGCCTGTATTTCGAAAAATTGCCCATTTTGCTGTTCAGACAAATGCTGATTCAAAAAGGATAAGAGCAATCACTAAAAGCCCTAACAATATTACCGTTACAGGGAACATAAAATTTGAAGTCAACCTGCCAGCAAGTTTACTCGAAGTAGCTCAGGTAGTCCGTCGAGAATGGGGGACCAACAGAACAATATTAGTTGCAGGTAGTACTCATGAAGGAGAAGAAGAAATACTACTTCAAGTATTTATAAGACTGAAGAAACACCATGCTGATTTATTATTAGTACTTGTTCCTCGTCATCCCGAGAGATTCGACTCAGTATATAAATTAATAGCTAAATATAAACTGTTATGTAGTCGACGAAGCACAAATCATATTATCAGTGACGCAGGTATTGATGTACATCTAGGCGACACAATGGGAGAACTACCAACCTTCTACGCAGCATCAGATATTGCATTTGTAGGCGGTAGTCTTGTTAAAATCGGTGGTCATAATATTCTTGAGGCCTGTGCTCTAGGAAAGCCAGTTGTGTTCGGTAAATATATGTTTAATTTTCTTGAGATTAGTCGTATGACTCTTGAACAAAATGCCGGAATACAAGTAAATGATATAACAGAACTGGAGAATGAGTTGACACGCTTAATAGATGATCCGAGCTATCGTTATAGCTACGGTGAGGAGGGAATAAAACTAATAAAGAATAACCAAGGCTCTCTATCAAACACCATTAAAGCTATTCAACATTTATTACCTAAAACACGAGTGAATAATTTATAGACTTTATCGTTAGAAAATATAAAATTTATATACTTATGACTTACATATAAAACGCACTGTCAAGATTGACACTTGACTTTTTATCATGTCCAGATATAGTTCGAGATGATATAACTTGCTTAACATTTTATCTGTGCTACATGGTAAAGGTGTGAGGCTCAGTTAAGGCAACGTTTTAACACATAACCGTGTACGTTCATCAATACCTCACGCACCTGAAGGTGGAGTAAAGAACTATGGCAGCAAAAAAGAAAGTTTCGAAGAAGGCTACTAAGAAAAAAGTAGCCAAGAAAGCCGCCGCTAAACCAGCAGCGAAAAAAGCCACTAAGAAAAAGGTAGCCAAGAAGGCCGCCGCTAAACCAGCAGCGAAAAAAGCCACTAAGAAAAGGGTAGCCAAGAAAGCCGCCGCTAAACCGGCAGCGAAAAAAGCCACTAAGAAAAAAGTAGCCAAGAAAGCCGCTGCTAAACCGGCAGCGAAAAAAGCCACTAAGAAAAAAGTAGCCAAGAAAGCCGCTG
>Ga0213861_10004829_pt1 | contig 10912 bp, 7 predicted proteins | sample PICome_4_FD_160110 | JGI IMG/M metagenome (GOLD analysis project Ga0213861, IMG submission 160110) | Coastal seawater microbial communities near Pivers Island, North Carolina, United States - PICO131 | ecosystem: Environmental > Aquatic > Marine > Coastal | place: USA: North Carolina | collected...
CGCAACAGCCTGTGCCAAGAGCCAAATATTGCCGTCGGCGATCGATAGCCAATAGCGCTCTTCCTCCAGCTTCATCAGGATTGGGTCGTTGATCAACACTCCATTATGGTTACAGAGCGGCACATACTTGCCCTGACCGATCTTGCATTTTGACAGATCACGCGGCGCGAGGATTTGCGCCAGTTTTCCGGCATCCCGGCCCTTCAGCTGCACCTGACGTTCCACGGCTACATCCCACATCGAGACACCTTGGATAATCCGCCAATATTCCTCTTCTGGGTTGCCATAGGAGGTGGGCATAAGCATCTGGTTATAGGTCGTCATCGCGCAGACACCCTCAGCCAGAGTGGCCTCGAAGAATGGCGAAGGGCGCAGACGCGTAGACGGTGTGATCGAGAACATGATTGCCTCGGTTGTTGAGTGGAAGGGAAACGAAAGGCCGCCGATCCGGGTGGACCGGCGGCCAATGGTCAGTCGACTGATGCCACTGACAGGGAGAAAGTGCGTCAGGCGAGCCAGACGTTACGCAGTGTCTGGCCGAAACCACCGAGACCGCCGACGGAATGCGGTGTCCATCCCATCACATTCTTGGCGGTGGCCTCGAGCTGGTTTTGGAATACCGCGTTCACGAAACCGCCATCGTCGTTCATCATGTGCTGCATGTCGCAATACATCTGGGCGCGTTTGGCCTCGTCCAATTCGGCACGGGCAGCAAGGATCATTGCGTCGAATTCATCCGACCCCCACATGGTTTCGTTCCAGCTACCGCCGTTCATGTGGGCGATGGTCAGGAAAGCATCAACCGTGGGTCGCGCCTGCCAACCTGACATTGTCATCGGCTTCTGCATCCAGATATTTGACCAGAAACCATCAGATGGCGTCTTGATGACATTGATTTCCGCTGCGCCTTGGGCCGATTGCTGGAAGGTCAGCGCGATATCGTTCGCCGAGCTGCCTGCGGTTTCCGAGGTATAGAGGTCGATCGCGTTGACGCCCGCTTTGTCGAAATAGAACTTCGCCTTGTCGAGGTCGTATTCTGCAGGTCTAACATCCTCGCACCAGTACTTGTAGGTCGGTCCGATCGGCGTGTCGGCTGAGATCGTTCCGATGCCCTTGAAGACCTGGTTCAGGATCAGTTCCCGGTCCAACGCATGCTTGATGCCTTTGCGGAAGTCCGCGTTATCGGTTGGCGCCCGATCCACCATCATCACCATGTTGGTGAAGGCGCCGGTGGGCGTGTTGTAGAGCGTTACGGCATCGTTGCCGCTCAGTTGCTCGACGGCGAAGGCAGGAACGTCGCGGATAGCGTCCACGTCACCGGCCAGCAGGGTGCTCAGCGTCGCATTGGCGTCCGGAACAGGGATGAAATCCAGTCCGTCAAGATAGGGTTTGCCCTCTTCATAGTAGTTGTCAAAACGTTCTAGCACGACACGTTCGCCGGGAATGAATTCCATCACCTTGAACGGGCCGGAACCGATGGCCATAGCGAAATCGGCATGCCCCGCCGGGTGGATGGCAAGGTGGTAGTCGGACATGATCACCGGTAGGTCGGCATTGCCGGACGAGAGCGTGATCTTGACGGTCATGGCGTCGGGCGCCACGATCGCGGTGACGGTCGAAAGCAAGGCTTTTGCGGGCGATTCCGATCCTTCGGCGATGTGCCGCGACAGGCTCTCGACAACATCCGCTGCGGTAACGGTCTGACCGTTGTGGAAGGTCAGGCCACTGCGCAGCTTGAAGCTCCACTCGGTCGCGGCAGGGTTCACGCTCCATTCCTCGGCCGCGTCACCCTCGACTTCCAGCGTCGGCGCGAAACGGGTCAGGCGCTGATAGACGCAGTTCGAATAGATGCCGTCATCGGTGTCGACCATGCGCACCGGTTCGAGCGTGTTGTCCGTGTTTCCCTGCGCAATCCGCAGCCATCCGCCGCGTGACGGGGTCTGCGCATGGGCCGGACCTGCCATTGCGAGAATGCCGCTGGCGGCAGGCATGAGCAAACCAAATGCGCCAGCGCGTTTAAAGAAGCCACGGCGGCTCAGCGCGCCGGCCTTATATTGACGTACCAGACTATCGATGTCGGACATTTCTTTCCTCCCAGATGACCGATGACGGGCTGTCCCCGCTATTGACTTGACATTGCGGGCGACAGGCGCGGCGCACAAACAACCGATTTCATGACTTTGCCATAACTGAGGTTATGGGTAGGACTTGCCTCGTCAGCGCGTCAAGAATGGGCCCGCAGTCATGCTCGACGGAACGGGCACGCCCATTCGCGTCAGGATGGACGGTGCCAGAGCGAGTTGGTCAAGCAACGCATCCTCCTGCGGCAGGTCGCAGTCACCGAAATAGTAGAAGGCGACGTCTTGTTGATCTTCGCCGGCACCGCCGTGATGGCCTAGGTCGTCCTGACCATGATCTGCCGTGATAATGACGTCATAGCCAAGGTTGCGCCAACGGGTCACGTAGGGCGCAAGTGCTGCATCAAGATAGTAGCAGGCGTCGCTCATCTCCCGCTTTCCGTGGCCAAAACGATGCCCCATGCTGTCAAGCGTCGAAGTATGCAACAATCCGTAGTCGATCCCCTTGGCCTCGCAGAGATAGGTCAGTGTCGCGAACAGATCCGCGTCGGACGGGCTCATCTGGTTGGCGTCGGTCGCATCGGCCATGGTGTGGAAGCGGCCATGGTGGATTGGGCCCTGCGGGCTGTCGAGTTCGATGTCCCGCACCGGGTCGAACGGCATCCGGTGGAACAATTCGCTCCACCAGCTTAGTGCCACGGCACCGGTCTTGCGTTCAGCCCCGGCCAGTTCGGAAAACACATCTGGGACCTGAAGCCGCTGTCGGTGCTTGTTGCCAAAGACACCGTGAACATGCGGCGGCAGGCCGGTATGCATCGAAGCATAGCAGGCCGAAGAAGTGGACGGCAGAACCGACCGCATCCGACGCACGCGGGCCTCGCCCGAGGCAACCCAGCCTTCGAGATTGCCGAACAGGCGCCGGAAATTCCGGTAGGGAACGCCGTCCAGGATGATGAGAAGTAGCTTTTCGGGATTGGTCATCAGGCCACCTCGAACAACCCGGCAGCCCCCATTCCGCCGCCGATACACATCGTGACAACAACGTAGCGGACGCCGCGCCGTTTGCCTTCGATCAGCGCGTGGCCAACCAGCCGCGCACCGGTCATCCCGTAGGGGTGCCCCACCGAAATGGCACCGCCGTTGACGTTCAGCCTGTCAGGGTCGATCCCCAGCTGATCACGGCAGGGAATGGCCTGCGCGGCGAAAGCCTCGTTCAGTTCCCAAAGGCCGATATCATCGACCTGTAGGCCTGCCCGCTCCAACAGGCGCGGCACGGCATAGACGGGGCCCATGCCCATTTCCTCGGGCGCGCAGCCTGCCACGGCCATACCGCGATAGATGCCGAACGGCTGGAGCCCCCGTCTTTCGGCCATGCGTGCATCCATCAGGACACAGGCCGAGGCGCCGTCCGACAGCTGGCTGGCATTGCCCGCCGTGACAACACCGCCGTCCACAACGGGCTTGAGACCGGCAAGCGTTTCCGCCGTTGTGCCGGGGCGATTGCCTTCGTCCCGTGTCAGCGTGACGATCTCTTCATGCACCTCGCCTGTCTCGCGGTTCTTGACCAGCTTGGTCGCGGTCACCGGCACGATCTCGTCATCGAAAGCGCCTGCTGACTGCGCGGCGGCCGTGCGGGCCTGCGACAGCGCCGCGAACTCATCCTGCGCCTCGCGGGTGATCCCGTGTAGCCGCGCCACGTTTTCGGCTGTGTGAAGCATCGGCATATAGGCGTATTCGGAAGCAAGGATCACGGCCGGGTCTTTTTCGGCCATCACCCAGTCGAAGTAGCGCGCCTGAACGGCTGATATGTTCTCTTGCCCACCGGCCACAACAACGCCCATGCCGTCGACCGAGATCTGCTTTGCGGCCGTCGCGATGGCCATCAGACCCGAGGCGCATTGCCGGTCGATGGTCTGGGCGGCGGCCGTTGCGGGCAGCCCACCGGCTAGCGCCGCCAGCCGTGCGACGTTCAGGCCCGCGGTGCCGGCGGTCAAGACCGAGCCCATCACCACGTCCTCGATCTCGGCCGGATCGACGCCGGACCTCTCGACGGCCGCGCGGATAGCGTGCCCGGCCAACGTCGGCGACTTGATGTTGTTAAAAGCCCCCCGAAAGGCAGTGCCGATGGGGGTGCGGACGGTTGATACGATGACGACGTCTTTCATGAAGGCGGTTCTTTCCTAGCAATAGCGGGTTCTCAGGGCTTTCTTGTCCAGTTTCCCAACCGAGGTCTTGGGCAGCGCCGCGACAATTTCGATCCGGTCAGGCACAGCCCATTTCGACAGCACGCCATCCGCGACTGCCGCAGCAAAAGCGTTGTGAAGCTGCGCCACGGTTTCATCCGCGGCATCGGCGCAAGCGATCACCAACAGCGGGCGTTCGCCCCATTTGGGGTCTGGAACGCCGATGGCGGCGGCTTCTGATACACCCGCTACCTTGCTGGCTAGGTTCTCCAGTTCCAGCGAGGAAACCCATTCCCCGCCGGTCTTGATCACGTCTTTGAGCCGGTCGGTGATCCGCAATGTGCCGCTTTGGTCGAACAGCCCCACATCGCCGGTGTGCAGCCAGCCCCCTTGCCAGAGTGCCCGTGTGCCTTCGTCATTCTTCAGATAGGATTGTGTCAGCCAAGGCGCACGCGCGACGATTTCGCCAGTCGACTTTCCATCGCGTGGCACGTCGTTCATGCCGGCATCCACCACCCGGATCTGAACCAGTGGCGCGGGCTTGCCTGTCGCGGTCCGAACTTCGATCGGTGCGTCGGGGTCGCGGGTCGCCATCATGTCGGCCACGGTCAGAAACGGGCAGGTTTCCGACATCCCGTAAGCCGCGTGAACATCGACGCCTATGGCAAGCGCCTGTCGCGCCAGCCCTTCGGGCAGGGCCGAGCCGCCGATGATGATTTTCCAGCGGCTCAGGTCCGTCGCTGCCGCTTCCGGTGCGTTCAACAGCATCGCCAGAATCGTCGGCACGCAATGCGAAAAGGTCACGTCGTGTTCGGCGATCAGGCCCAGCAATCGCGCGGGATCGTAGCGCCCCGGATAAACCTGTTTGAGGCCCATCAGGGTCGCCACATAGGGAATGCCCCAGCCATGAACGTGAAACAGCGGCGTGATCGGCATATAGACGTCGCCACGATTCAGACCGCCTCCGGGGATCGGGCCAAGCCCGGCGGCAACTGCCATCGTATGCAAGACGAGCTGACGCTGAGAGTAGCTGACTCCTTTCGGATCGCCCGTGGTTCCAGTTGTATAAAACAGCGTCGCACGGATGTTTTCATCGAAGTCCGGGAACTCGGTGACAGGTTCGGCGGCGGTCAGCAGTGCCTCATACTCGCCGTCGGACGGCAAGGGGCTTTCAATCGTCCCGTCATCGCTCAGGATGACCAGCCGCCACGGCCGCGCGATCCGGGGGGCGATCTCGGCCAGCAGAGGTAGGAAATCGACATGACACAGGATCAAGTCGTCTTCGGCATGGTTGATCGTGTAGAGGATCTGTTCCGGCGAGAGGCGGATGTTCACCGTGTGCAATGTCGCCCCGATCATCGGCACAGCAAAGAAGCATTCAAGATAGCGGTGGCTGTCCCAGTCCAGCACCGCGACAACGCTGCCTTCGCCAGCGCCGAGGGCGTGCAAGGCACCGGCGGCACGTCCGATACGCTTTGCGAAAGTGCGGTAGTCGCAGCGCATGGTGTCGGCATGAACGATCTCCTGGCTCGGGGCATGAGCCAGCGGCGCGGTCAGGATCTGTTTGATCAGCAAGGGATAGGCATAAGCGGTCATAGGCATCTCCGGTTGCAAGGGTTTTGCCGCCTTTCGGAACGTTCGGGCAAACAACAAAAAACCGGTCTTTGCCCGAACGTGAAACCACGCATGCCGTAGCCATAACCAAAACGCACCCATTAGGGTCACTATGGTTGTTTGTCCGAACCCGGGCTTGCGTCGAATATGCACCCAGCCTTGAGGGAGGAACGGGGTGTTTCGCATCATTCTGACGCGCTTGGCGCAGGGACTGCTGACCCTGCTCCTGGCATCCATAATCATATTCGGAGCGACAGAGATCCTTCCGGGTGACGTGGCCGAGGCGATCCTTGGTCAAAGCCGCACGGAAGAGGCTCTTGCCAGCTTGCGCGAGGAAATGGGGCTGAACCGCCCGGCGATCGTGCGATATTTCGATTGGCTCGGTGGCATGGTGCAGGGCGATCTCGGAACGTCACTCGCGACCAAGCGTCCAGTGGCCGACATGATCGAAAGCCGGATGTGGAACACGCTTCGGCTTGCGCTTTTGGCGGCCGCGATCTCGGTTCCGCTGTCGATTGCACTTGGCCTGTGGTCCGCGATGCGTGCGGGCGGAAAAGTGGACAAGACGCTTGCGATGACCACGCTCGCACTGATCGCGGTGCCGGAATTTTTCATTGGCCTTATTCTGATGAAGGTCTTTGCAGTCGAGTTGAAATGGCTGTCCGCCTCTGCCAACACGCGGCCCTACTTCGATTTCTGGCAAAATTTCCGCGCCCTGGCACTGCCCGTCGCCACACTCAGCTTTGCGGTTCTGGCACATATGATGCGGATGACGCGGTCATCGGTGATCAACATCTTCACCTCGCCCTATATGGAAATGGCTGCACTCAAGGGCCTGCCCAAGCGCCGCCTGGTGATCCGCCATGCGCTTCCCAATGCGCTTTCGCCCATCTTCACGGTGATCGCGCTGAACCTCAGCTATATGGTCTCCGGCGTGATCATCGTTGAAACTGTCTTCGGGGTGCCAGGGCTGACGCGTTTGCTGGTCGATGGCGTGAGCCTGCGCGACATTCCCCTGATCCAGGCCTGCGCGATGATCTTCGGCGCGGTCTATATCCTGCTGAACCTGTTGGCCGATATCCTGTCGATCATGGCCAATCCGCGCCTGAGGTATCCGAAATGAGCGACATGTCCGAAATCGTGGCACCACGCGCGTCGGTCTTTGCCGGTCTGCGCCTGACCTGGACCGCTGTCATCGCGGGGTCGGTCCTGCTGTTCTGGTTTGCGCTCGCCCTGTTCGGTCCGTGGGTCGCCCCGCATGGCGAGGCCGAGATAATCTCCGCCACGACATTTGCGCCGATCGGTGAAGGCGGCCTGCTGGGGACGGACAAGCTTGGGCGCGACGTGTTCTCGCGCCTGATTTACGGAGTGCGCACCACCCTGTTGCTCGCGCTGATCACCACCGTGATTTCCTTTGCCTTCGGCGTGACGCTCGGCTTTGCCGCCGCGATCCTGAAAGGCTGGTTCGACATCATCGTCAGCCGGATTGTCGAGGCGTTCATGGCCTTTCCCTCGACGCTGCTGGCACTTGTCGTCATCGGTGCTTTCGGCACGTCGATCACGGTGCTGGTGCTGACAGTCGGGCTGGTTCTGTCCACCAGCGTCTTTCGCGTGTCGCGCGCGCTTGGCTATGACATCGGCGTCATGGATTTCGTCGAGTCCGCGCGCGCCCGCGGCGAAGGCGTGTGGTGGATCCTGACACGCGAAATCCTGCCCAACTCCATGGCCCCATTGATCGCCGAGTTCGGCCTGCGCTTCACCTTCTCGATCCTGTTCCTCTCGGGCCTGTCTTTCCTTGGCCTTGGGGTGCAGGAACCCGCCGCCGACTGGGGGTTGATGGTGCAGGAAAACGTGGGCGGCCTGTTCCTCGGCTCCTCTGCCGCGCTGATCCCCGCCGCCTGCATCGCGTCGCTGACTGTGTCCATGAACCTGCTTGTCGACTGGTTCCAGCAGCGCCAGCAGGGTGAAACCGTTCTGGAGAAGATCGACCAATGAGCGATATCCTGACCATCAAGAACCTGCGCGTCGAAGGTCGCCCACCCGGGGGTGCCTATGTGCCGATCGTCAAGGGCGTATCGCTCAACGTGGCCAAGGGCGAGGTGCTGGCGCTGATCGGCGAAAGCGGGTCCGGAAAATCCACCATTTCGCTAGCGTCGATGGGCTTTGCCCGCCCCGGCTGCCGCATCGCGGGTGGCGAAATCTGGCTGAACGGGCGGGACATCATGGCGCTGTCGCCGCAGGAACGACACGCCTTGCGCGGTGACGAGGTGTCCTATGTGGCACAATCGGCCGCCGCCAGCTTCAACCCCGCGCTCAGGATCGGTCGGCAGGTGATCGAAGCCCCCTTGTGGCACGGCGCGGGCGATGCCGAAACCCTGACTGCGAACGCTATCGACCTCTATCGCAAGCTCGACCTTCCCGGCGCGGAGACGGTGGGCGACAAGTTCCCGCACCAGGTCTCGGGCGGGCAATTGCAACGGCTTATGGCAGCAATGGCCATGTCCTGCGGGCCTGACCTCTTGATCCTCGACGAGCCGACCACGGCGCTCGACGTGACCACCCAGATCGAGGTGCTAAAAGCCTTCAAGGACATCATCCGGGATCAGGGCACGGCGGCGATATATGTCACCCATGACCTGGCCGTTGTCGCGCAGGTGGCTGACCGCATCCTTGTCCTGAAGAATGGCGAGATGGTCGAGGAAGGCACGACCGCCCAGATCCTGCATGATCCGCAGCACGAATACACGAAGACACTGATGGCTGCCGTCCGCCCCGCGCCACATCTGGTGGAACATGTCGAAACCGCTGCCGTGCAGGAGCCGGTGATCTCGGCCCGCAATGTCACGGCCGGTTACGGCGCATTGACGATCCTTTCGGACGTTTCGGTGGATGTGCCCGCGGCCTCGGTCGTGGGAGTGATCGGCGAAAGCGGCTGTGGCAAGAGCACGCTCGCACGCGTCGTGGCGGGGCTTACCCCGTTGAAAGAAGGCGAGATCCATCTTGACGGCAAGATCGCCGCGCCAGCGTTGAAGGACCGGTCGCGCGAGACGCTGAAGGATTGCCAGATCGTGTTCCAGATGGCCGATACCGCCCTGAACCCGCGCCAGCGTATCGGCGATATCCTCGGGCGCCCATTGGAGTTCTACCAAGGGATCAAGGGGCTCGCACGGGCCGAAAAGGTTGGCGACCTGCTGGAATTGGTCGACTTGCCCCGCGAATTCGCATCGCGTTTCCCCGGAGAGCTTTCGGGCGGGCAGAAGCAACGCATCAATCTTGCCCGCGCACTGGCTGCCGATCCCAAGGTGATCCTGTGTGATGAGGTCACCTCGGCGCTGGATACCGTGGTTGCCGCCGGGGTGATCGAACTTCTGAAATCGCTCAAGGATAAGTTGGGCGTCGCCTATATGTTCATCAGCCACGATCTATCGACCGTGGCGTCCTTCGCTGACGAGGTTGTCGTTCTTTATGCCGGACGCGTGGTGGAGAAAGGACCGTCAAAGGCGGTCTTCAGCCCGCCGTTCCACCCCTACACCAAGCTCCTGCTGTCCTCAGTCCCCGAGATGCGGCAGGATTGGCTTGAAGGTGTGGCCGATACGAGCGAGGCCAAGGCGGCCAGCGCCGGTAGCGTGATTATCGGTGCCAAGGGCTGCCCCTTCGCCAATCGCTGCACCCATGTCATCGTGGGAACCTGCGACAGGCTGACACCTCCCCTGCGCAACCTGCCCGGAGGGTTGACCGTTGCTTGCCACTTGGCCGAGGCAGACCTGCCACTGCCCTGATCTCGCCTCAGTCCACCAAGGCCTGATAGCTTAGAACCCTTAACTGTCGCCGCAAGGAATAGGCGCTGGAGGGGACAAGCTGGGTCATCAGGATCACCGTCATCTCCTCGACCGGGTCCACCCAGAAGGCGGTCGAGGCCATCCCGCCCCAGGCGAATTCACCGGGCGAGCCGACGATCTTCGCCTTTGCCGGGTCCAGCATGACCGACACGCCAAGGCCGAATCCGATGCCTTCGAAGGTGGTTTCGCTAAAATGCGCCTGCCCCCGGCTGGCCAGATCGCCGCCCATCTGGTTTGACACCATCAGATCGAGCGTCTTGCGACCCAAAAGCCTGCCGCCGTCATGCACGCCGCGCCGCAAGAGCATGGTCGCAAACCGTTGATAGTCATCCATCGTGGAGACCAGCCCGCCGCCACCGCTTTCCAGCGTGACAGGTGCTGCGCAGCGGTCCTGATTTGTTGAGGCGACAAAGCCGCCATTCTTGTGATCGTAAAGCGTGGCCAGTCGTCCGGCTTTGTCTGGTGACACAGAAAACCCCGTATCGACCATGCCAAGCGGATCGAATATCCGTGATTTCAGAAACGCGCCAAGGGACTGGCCGCTGATGACCTCGATCAGTCGACCAAGGACATCGGTCGACAAGCCGTAGAACCAACGGTCTCCGGGTTGAAAGGCCAGTGGAAAACCCGCGAGCGCATCGACAGCCTCAGCCATGGTCTCAAATCGGCGATCGAAATCGAGCCCGGCGTCTGACAGGGCCTGTTCCAGAGCGTTACCCTGCGGGTCTCCGTAAACGATGCCAGCCTGATGGGTCAGCAGGTCATGGATGGTAATCTGGCGTCGCGCCGGCTCGGTGACGTCCAGCGCATGGCCCGGCCCCTTCCAGACACGGATGCCAGCGAACTTTGGCAGGAAGTCAGCAATCGGTTGATCCAATTGAAACGCCCCCTCCTCATAAAGCATGAGCAGGGCAAGCGAGGTCACCGGCTTGGACATGGAATAAATCCGCCAGATCGTATCTGGCGCGACCGGCTGGCCGTTTGCGGTGCCGGAATACCCCGTGCGTTCAGAAAACGCGATCTCGCCACGTCTTGCGATCTGGACGGCCAGACCGCTCAGCCGTCCCTCCCGGACGTGAGCCTCCATCCATCTCGAGATACGCCGCAGGCGCTGCGGGTCAAAACCCAGTTTGCTGTCGATGGGCAAGGCGGTACCTCCGGTCGTTTCCGTCATCATCTTGCGTCCATTCATTCTTGG
>Ga0213861_10004830_pt1 | contig 10912 bp, 10 predicted proteins | sample PICome_4_FD_160110 | JGI IMG/M metagenome (GOLD analysis project Ga0213861, IMG submission 160110) | Coastal seawater microbial communities near Pivers Island, North Carolina, United States - PICO131 | ecosystem: Environmental > Aquatic > Marine > Coastal | place: USA: North Carolina...
GCCAACGCCCCAATGCTGCACCCCGATGGGTTCGACTTTGCAGACACGTCCCTTGTTGCCGAATTGCGCGACCGCGGTATGGAGCTTGGCCGCGATCGGTCGATCCAGCACATCCCACCAACCGAAGTGCTTTACCTGCAGCGCAAGGCTGCGGGGCTGTTCCTGCTGGCCACCCGCCTTCGCGCACATGTTACCCTGCGCGACCTCTTCCAACGCTATTCGTAAAGCACCAAAACGCGCCGACGCGTTTGCGCAATCCGTCAACGGATTGCCCCGCGCTACACTCCCAATCGGTCGATCAACGCGCGAAGCACGTCCCGATCCACATCCGTTTTTTCAGCCACACGACTGCGGAACAACGTCGCCTGGCTTTCCAGAACAGGCGGTTCATCAAGGATCTTCAGGTGGTTCGCCCGCAACGTCTCCCCGGTCGTGGTGATATCGGCAATCGCCTCAGCCGTCAGGTTCTTGACCGTGCCTTCAGTCGCACCTTGGCTGTCCACCAATTGGTAATCCGCCACGCCGCCGCGGCGCAGGTAATCCCGCACCAACCGGTGATACTTGGTCGCGATCCGCATCCGAAATCCGTGTCGGGCGCGAAACGCCGCTGCCGCGCCATCCAGATCGTCGAGCGTATCCACATCGACCCAGCATTGCGGAACCGCCACGATCAGGTTCGCATGACCGAAGCCCAGCGGTGCCAGCGGTTCGACTTTCTGGTCCCATTGCACCAGCTTTTCCTGAATGAGATCGTTCCCCGTCACCCCAAGGTGAATGCGGCCCGCTGCCAGTTCGCGCGGAATTTCCCCCGCCGAAAGCAGCACCAGATCAACACCATCGACCCCGCCCACCGTCCCAGCATATTCGCGCTCCGATCCGGTCCGCGACAGGGTCACGCCCCGTGCGCCGAACCAGCCAAAGGTCTTTTCCATCAGCCGCCCTTTGGACGGCACACCCAGTTTGATCGTCATCGCAGCCCCCCAAGCTCGACCACCAGATCGGGCCGGATCACGCCGCCCACCGCCGGGATTTCGCGCCCCTGCCCCAGCCTTCGGGTCAGCGCGTCATAGCGCCCGCCGGTGGCAACTGGGGGAAGGTCAGGTCGCGCTTCAGAATAGAACCCGAAGACGAAACCGTCATAATATTCCATCGACGTACGGCCATAAGATGCCTCGAACGGCAGCGCATCTACGTCGATGCCGCATTTGGCCATGGCATCGCACCGTGCCTCGAAGCGGTCGAGCGCGGGCAGCAATCCGGGCATGTCGACCGCGATGTCGCGCAGGTGTTCCAACGCGTTCGGGCAGGTTTCGGACACCGACAGCACGGCCGCGATAAGATCGACGATCTCGGCTGACATCGGTGGCTCTGCCGCATCCGCGCGAAGCGCAGCGATGCGGCTTGCAATCTCGCGGTCGCTGCGCAGGCCGATCATGACCTCTGCCTCGGGCAAAGCCGCATCCGTTGCCAGTAAGGCCGCGCGCGATGGCGGCACCGGGGTCAGTCCCGCAAAGCGCTTGACCAGAGCAGTGAACCGCGCGGGCCGCCAGATATGCCGCATCAACGCCGTGCGCCGATCTTCGGTGGTGTCCAAACCTTCGACCATCGCGATCAGTATGCCGATATCCCCGGTCGCCGCGCGCAGGCCCAACGGGGCCAAAGCGTCAGAGAACTTCCCGAACACCTTGGCATCCGCCGCAGCAGCATTGGCACCGCCGAATTCTTCGTAGCCCACCTGCATGTATTCGCTGCGCCGGTCGGGGTGGTCTTCCTGCTTGCGGAACACCTCGCCGAAATAGGTATAGCTCGCGGGAAACCCGTCACCGTCCATATGGTACTGGACCACCGGCACGGTGAAATCCGGGCGCAGCATCATCTCGCCGCGTTCCGGGTCGGTCGTCACATAGGCCCGTGCGCGGATGTCCTCTCCATAAAGGTCCAGCAAGACTTCAGCTTGCAGTAGGATATCCGTCTCGAACCGCGCGGCACCGTCTGCAACGAAGTCATCGCAGATGGACTCGGCCTCAATTCTGACGCGAGACTTGTAGGGGATGTCTTGCGCCATCAGGAATAGCTTTCGAGGATCTCGCGCACCTTGGACACAAGCTGATCGCGCGGCACTTCGAACTGGTTCGGGCGGTCCTGCCATTCCTCAAGGCTCGCGCTTTCCGCTATCTTGGCACCCAAGATCAGGTCCTTGATCTGCACCACGCCATTGGCCTTTTCGTCCCCGCCTTCGATCACGGCGACAGGCGAATTCCGCTTGTCCGCGTATTTCAGCTGGTTGCCGAAATTCTTGGGATTGCCCAGATAGACCTCGGCCCGGATGCCCGCGCTGCGCAGTTCCGCCACCATCGCCTGATAATCGCCCATCCGGTCGCGATCCATGACGGTGACCACAACTGGTCCAACGCTCTGGCTGCCGATCCGGCCTTTTTCGCGCAACGCGGCCAACAGGCGATCCACACCGATGCTGACCCCCGTGGCGGGGACCGGCTGGCCGATAAAGCGCTTGACCAGATCGTCATACCGCCCGCCGCCCGCGACCGATCCGAACTGCCGTTTGCGGCCCTTTTCATCAAGGATTTCAAAGGTAAGCTCGGCCTCGAACACCGGGCCAGTGTAATAGCCCAGACCGCGCACCACCGACGGGTCAATGACAATTCGGTCCGGCCCATAGCCACCAGCAGCCAGCAGATCAGCGATCTGCTCAAGCTCTGCCACACCATCTGCCCCAATCGCGCTGTCACCAACCGCCGCCTTCAGATTCTCAATCGTCTGAGCAGCAGTTTCGCCCTTGGAGGTTAAGAACGCGATAACAGGCTCGGCCTGCGCATCGCTCAGACCCACACCGTCGATATAGGCACCCGAGGCATCCAGCCGCCCCTTGCCCAGCAATTCGCGCACACCGGCTTCGCCAACCTTGTCGAACTTGTCGATCGTGCGCAGAACCGCGTCGCGCTGCCCCTCGTCATCAAGCCCCATCGCCTCCAACACACCGTTCAGAACCTTCCGGTTGTTCACCCGAACAATGTAGTCCCCACGCGGAATGCCAACGACCTCAAGCGTATCCGCCAGCATCGCGCAAATCTCGGCATCCGCCGCAACCGACGCCGACCCAACCGTATCCGCATCACATTGATAAAACTGGCGATACCGCCCCGGCCCCGGCTTCTCATTCCGCCAGACCGGACCCATCGCATAGCGTCGATAGGGCAGCGGCAGGTCGTTGCGGTGCTGCGCATAGACCCGCGCCAGCGGTGCGGTCAGATCATAGCGCAGCGCCAGCCAGTCACCCTTGTCACCATCCTCGTCCTCCTGCCATGCGAACACGCCTTCATTGGGGCGGTCCACGTCGGGAAGGAACTTGCCCAGCGCCTCGACCGTCTCGACCGCCGAGCTTTCCAAAGCGTCAAAACCATAGCGATGATAGACCCCGGCGATCTGCGCCAGCATCTCGGCGCGTTCGGTCACCTCGGTGCCGAAATAGTCGCGGAAGCCCTTGGGCGTCTGCGCCTTGGGCTTGGGGGCTTTTTGCTCTTTGGCCATGGTCAATTCCCGTCTGGGCTGGGGTGTCGCGCCTCCTCTAAACGCTGGAACCGGAGGGGGCAAGCAGAGGTGCTGCGTGCCGTATGCCCAAACTCTTTGACAAATGAGTAAAACGACCGAGATCCGCGTCACTCCCCTCTTGCCTTTGTCGCAAGCCATGCGCATGTCACACCCATGGATATCACCACCCTTGAAGAACGCATTGCGCACCTGTTGCGCATCACCGACGACCTGTCCGACACCGTGGCCGCACAGGCCAAGGAGATCGACCGCCTGACCGCACGGGTTGAAATGCTGATGATGCGCGAGGCTGAACGCGAAGCCGAAGGTCCGGGTGGCGTTGTGTTGGGCGATGAACGCCCGCCGCATTACTAGCGCAGCTCAGTTGCCGCGGATGTCGGTTTCGACGACTTCACCGTCGTGCAGAAGGATCGTCTTCCATTCCGGGTTCGATCCGAAAGTCTCGTAAACGCTGACAAAGGCCGTGTTGCGCGCGAGGCGAGACATGGATGACCCGCAGGGTTTGTTCTTTGCGACACGGCACACCTGCGACTTCAGGGTTTCATAGGCGGCATCGGTCGATGAATAGGGCTGCACCTTGGACGGCAAGCCATAGCGCAGCTGTTCATGTGTTTCGGGGCTGCCGAAAAGTGCAAGCGCCGCGGTGAACTGACGCGCGCAACCATCTTCGAACCCGGTCAGGTAGAAGGTGTGCGGTGTGATGGTGCCCGGCTGCGAATCGTAGAGCGCGTAGACCGACCCTGACTCCGGATAGCGTTCGACCCGTGTTCCCAGATCGCGTGTCGCGACATCACAGACCCGCGCCAACGTCCCGTAGGGCAGCACGGTTCCGGCCGGCACGATCATGTAATCCGGTGCGCCGGGGTTCGGGCCTCGCGCTGGCGCAGCGGGTGTCGCATCGGTTTGGGTTTGGGGCGGCACTGCGGCCAGCTGAACACCGTCCTCGGTCCGCGCCTCTTGCGCTGCGCGGCTCAGAAAACCCAGAAGCCCGCGGCGCGGCGCGGCAGCCGTGGCGATTGGCGCGGGTTCGTTCACAGGCTCGGTCGTTTCGGCGAGCTCCGGCTCGGTTGCGTCTTCTGACACTACAGGCGCTGCTTCGGGCATGTCCTCGGCCACGAGTTCCACCGATTGCGCGTCCTCGGCGGTGCCCCGGAACAGACGTCCGAAAAGACTACGCCGTTCTGGCTCGGCAGATGCGACAGGCTCTTCGGGCACGATGTCAGGCTCACCGCGCAGCGCAGCCTGAATTTCACTGTCACTGACATCGGTATCGGACAGGCGCGGCACATCGCGCAAAGGGTCACTGGCGCATCCGGCCAGCAAGCCGCTCACGATCACGATCGCAACAAGTCGGATCATCAGTCCCCCCAAACTCCGATGCGGCACCCTAGCGAGGCGGCCCCGCCCCGTCCAGCAGGGCACAGGCAACATTCCGCTTCGGGCGGGTCAAAGTTCTTCGACGTCGAGAACGCCGCCCAGCGACTTGATCGCGCCTTTGATTTCCGGCGTCACGGGGAATTCGCGGGCCAGCGCCACATCGACCTCACCGGGCAGGCCCGGCGCACCCAGACAGCAGATGCGGATCGGACCCTTGCCTGCCTTGGGCAGCTGGTCCGCCGCGCGGGTCAGAACAGAGGCCACATGCGCGACCACATCGGGTTGATCGACAAAAATGCGCAACCCCATGCTCACGGCATCGGCCACTGCGACATCGACAGGAGCAACAGATCGCCCGAGCAGTTTGAGCTGATCGGATTCCAGCGTCGCTTCGCAGGTGACCATCACCTTCGATCCGGTCTCCAGATGATCGCGTGCCGCTTCCAGTGTGTCTGAAAACAGTGTGACCTCATACGCCCCGGTCGGATCGCTGAGCTGGGCAAAGGCAAAACGGTTGCCGCGTGCGGATTTCCGTTCCTGCCGACCGGCCACGACTCCCGCCATCTTGACAACGCAAGGCCCGTTCTGCGCCTTCGCCAGCACATCATCCAGCGTCATCGCGCCCTTGCGTTTGAGCGCCGTCATGTAGTCATCAAGCGGGTGACCAGAGAGGTAGAAACCGACGGCTTTGAACTCTTCCGACAGACGTTCCGCAGGCAGCCAATCCGACACCGGCGACAGGCGCGGTTCCGGCAGGTCATCGCCGGCTTCGCCAAACAACGACACCTGTGCCGAGGCACGTTGATCGTGGATCGCCGCGGAATAGCCGACCAGCGCGTCAAGGCTCTCGAACACGCGGCGGCGATTGCGGTCCAGCTGGTCGAACGCACCGGATCGGGCCAACATTTCCAGCGGGCGTTTCCCGACCCGTTTCAGATCCACGCGGCGGGCAAAATCGAACAACGTGACAAATGGCTTGTCGCCCCGCGCCTCGGTGATCAGCCTCATCGCCTCCACACCGACATTCTTGAGCGCACCCAGCGCATAGACCAGCGCCCCGTCCTGCACGTCGAACATCGCCTGAGACCGGTTCACGCAAGGCGGCACCCAAGGCAGACCAAGACCCTTCTTCACCTCTTCGAAATAGGTGGCCAGCTTGTCGGTCAGATGAATATCACAATTCATCACCCCGGCCATGAACTCGACCGGGTGGTTGGCCTTCAGCCATGCTGTCTGGTAGCTGACCACCGCATAGGCGGCGGCATGGGATTTGTTGAAGCCGTAATTGGCGAACTTTTCCAGAAGGTCGAACACCTCGGAGGCTTTCTTTGCCTCGACGCCATTCTCTGCTGCGCCTTTCTCGAATTTCGGGCGCTCGGCGTCCATCGCCTCTTTGATCTTCTTACCCATCGCGCGGCGCAGCAGGTCCGCACCGCCAAGGCTATAGCCTGCCATGACCTGCGCGATCTGCATCACCTGTTCCTGATAGACGATGATGCCTTGCGTTTCCTCAAGGATATGGTCGATCAGCGGATGCACGGATTCCCGTTCGCGCAGCCCATTCTTGACCTCGCAATAGGTCGGGATGTTCTCCATCGGGCCGGGACGGTAGAGCGCGACAAGCGCGACGATGTCTTCGATGCAGGTGGGCTTCATGCGCTTGAGCGCATCCATCATGCCCGAGCTTTCCACCTGGAACACGGCAACCGTTTTCGCAGCGGCGTAAAGCTTGTAGGTCGCCTCGTCATCCAGCGGGATATGCCCGATGTCGTTCTCGGCCCCCGGTGCGGGTTGGTAAAGCTCCGTACCATCCGCGGCGATGTGCAACGGGCGCCCGGATTTGAAGATCATGTCCAGCGCGTACTGGATCACCGTCAAGGTCTTGAGGCCAAGAAAGTCGAACTTCACCAGACCCGCCTGTTCGACCCATTTCATATTGAACTGCGTCGCGGGCATGTCAGACCGGGGGTCCTGATAGAGCGGCACCAGCGCATCCAAGGGCCGGTCCCCGATCACAACACCGGCAGCGTGGGTCGAGGCGTTGCGCAGCAACCCCTCGACCTGCTGGCCATAGGTCAGAAGGCGGTCCACCACCTCTTCCTCGCGCGCCATTTCACGCAGGCGGGGTTCATCCATCAGCGCCTTTTCGATGCTGACGGGTTTCAAACCCTCGACCGGGATCATCTTCGACAGACGGTCCACCTGCCCATAGGGCATCTGCAACACCCGTCCCACATCTCGCACCGCTGCCTTCGACAGAAGCGCACCGAAGGTGATGATCTGGCCCACCTTGTCGGCACCATACTTGTCCTGAACGTAACGGATCACCTCTTCGCGACGATCCATGCAGAAGTCGATGTCGAAGTCGGGCATCGACACACGTTCCGGGTTGAGGAAGCGTTCGAACAGAAGCTGATAGCGCAGCGGGTCAAGGTCGGTGATCGTCAGCGCATAGGCCACCAGAGAGCCCGCACCAGACCCCCGCCCCGGCCCTACCGGAATGTCGTGATCCTTGGCCCATTTGATGAAGTCGGCCACGATCAGGAAATAGCCGGGAAACCCCATGCCCTCGATGATGCCCAACTCGAACTCAAGCCGCTTCTCGTACTCCTCGACCGAAGCCGCATGCGGGATCACCGCAAGACGTTCCTTCAACCCCTGCCGCGCCTGCCGCTTGAGTTCCTCGACCTCGTCATCCGCGAATTTCGGCAGGATCGGATCGCGCCTGTAGGCCATGAACGCACAACGCTGGGCGATCTCCACCGTGTTCTGGGTCGCTTCCGGCAGGTCGGCAAACAGCGTCACCATCTCTTGCGGCGATTTGAAATAATGCTGGGGTGTCAGACGGCGGCGCGGTTCCTGCTGGTCCACATAAGCGCCCTCGGCGATACAGATCAGCGCGTCATGCGCTTCGTACATGTCGGATTTCGGGAAATATACATCATTGGTCGCCACCAATGGCAGGTTCATCGTATAGGCCATCTCGACAAACGGTCGTTCGGTCAGGCGCTCATTCTCAGGCAGGCCATTGTCGCCGGGATGGCGCTGCAACTCGACATAAAGCCTGTCGCCGAAGATCTCGGCCAAACGCTGCATCACCGCCTCGGCCGCACCGCGATTGCCCTGTTGCAGAATGCGCCCCACTGCGCCGTTGGGTCCACCGGAGAGGCAGATCACACCATCGCTATGCTGCGCCAACTCGTCGAGCGTGACATGGGGCAACTCCCCGTCCCGCCGCAGATACAGACAGGAATTGAGCTTCATCAGGTGCTCGTATCCGGTCTCGGACTGCGCCAGCAGAACCACGGGCGCAGGCGGCTTGGCCCGTTCGCCCGGCGCCGGATCGGCGACGCGCAGATCCACCTGACAGCCAATGATAGGCTGGATACCCGCGCCCGCCGCACCGACCGAAAACTCCAGCGCTGCAAACAGGTTGTTGGTGTCGGTCAAAGCAACAGCTGGCATGCCTTTGGCTGCACAGAGATCGGGCAGCTTCTTGAGCCGCACCGCCCCTTCCAGCAGCGAATATTCGGAATGCACGCGCAGATGAATGAATCGGGGATCAGCCATGCGCCTACGATATGCAGTCCGTGATCCAGGGGAAAGCCCAAGCTGTAGGTTTGGCGTAAAATCCACTTTACAATCCCGATAAAAAGAGTCAGCAATCGGCGCACAATACCTGACAAAAGGAATCAGATTTATGCACAGGACAGTGGCACCCCTTCTCGCAACACTCGCCCTCGCAAGCGCCGCCGCCGCATCAGGACCAGGCGAAACCCATCACGGTGGCACCAGCTACCTCGCAAATGGCGTACTCACCTATGCGGTGTTCGAAGCGACCATTGAACATGTCGATCTCGAAGGCTGCCCGGTGGATTTCGACGCCGATGCCAATTTCTGCCGCATGACACTCGCTTCGGATCTCGCGCATGTGTTCGTGTTTTCCTACGATGGCGACCAGCCGTTGCTGGCGGTCAAAGACTATGAACTCGGCGACGGCTTCCTGCCCTTTTGAACTCCGGCTCATTGGTTAGCCAAATGGCTAGGTTTTGCTTGACAGTCGCTTGTCGACTGAATTACCTTGCCATATGGCTAACCAACTCGACTCCGTTTTCTCAGCAATGGCCGACCCGACCCGTCGGGCGGTGATCGAACGCCTGCTCGACGGCCCGGCCAGCGTGTCCGAGTTGCACGGCCCGCATGAAATGGCGCTGCCCTCTTTCCTCAAACATCTCGGAAAGCTCGAACAGGCAGGTCTGGTCCGATCAGAGAAAACCGGCCGCACCCGAACCCTGCATATCGAAGCCGCCCCCATGGCCGCCGCCGAAGACTGGCTCTCCCGACAGCGCAAGCTGTGGGAAGGTCGTCTGGACCGCTTGCAAGCGCTGGCCGCAGCTCTTGAAAGGCCCAAGACATGACCGCCCCCATCGCCACGTTCCGCCTGACCCGCAACATCGCAGCGTCGCAAGACCGCCTGTGGCACCTTCTGACCGACGCAAAGTCACGCGAGATCTGGGGCGGCCCCTCGGACGACGTGGTGCTGGTTCTGGACACCACCGACCTGCGCGAAGGCGGACAGGAACGCCACTGCTGCGGGCCTGCGGACAATCCCGAGTTTACCGTAGACACCCATTGGTATCACATCGACACCCCCACCCGCGCCTGCTTCACCGAAACAGTCATCGCAGGGGGGCAACTGTTCGGCGTCTCGCTGGTCACCTATGTGCTGGAGGCAGACGGCCCTGCGACGACCCTCACCGTCGATGTCGCAGTCGCGTCGATGACCGGCGAGGACATGCAGGCCGATTTCAATACCGGCTGGACCAGTGGCCTCGACCGTCTGGACCGTCTGATCGCCTCAGGAGACCTGACATGAACTTCAATCCCGACACCGATCTGCAAATCGAACGGCTGATGACTGCCAGCCCGGAAACAATCTGGCGGTGCTGGGAAGAGCCCGATCTGTTCCGACAGTGGTTTGTGCCGCCCCCGGTCGAAGTGACCGAGGTGGAAAACGACCTGCGCCCCGGAGGGCGCGCCTTTAACGTGATGAAGCTTCCTGACGGCACGCTGATGGAAAATGACGGCTGTTTTCTGGTCGCGGACCGGTTTACACGGCTGGTCTTCACCGATGGGGTCCTACCCGGGTTCCGTCCCGCGCCGACCCCGGCGTTCATGACCGCAGACGTGCGCCTGATCCCACAGGACGGCGGCACACTTTATCACGCGCATGTCATGCATTCCGATTCGGCCAAGCGCGAAGAACACGAAAAATGGGCTTTTTCGACGGCTGGGGCACCACGTTTGAGCAGTTGGCTGCTCTCGTTCAACGCCTGTGAATCAGGCACTGGCACCGCAATGAACACCAAACAGGCACAAAATCTCTTGCCAAACCGCGCCCTGCTTGCCTAGCCTGATCTGACAACAGGGATAACCCCGCGCGTTTTCTACGCCGCATCGAGGGCGCGCAGACCAAGGGGCATATTGGTAAGGCGGCAGGTTTTTCACATGGATATCACCTTTCTTCTGAACGGAGAGAGCGTGGAGCTGCGAGACGTGTCCCCCACGGCAACGCTGCTCGATTGGCTGCGCGAAGAGCGCGGCCTCACCGGCACCAAGGAAGGCTGTAACGAAGGCGATTGCGGCGCCTGCACGGTGATGGTCACCGATGCACGTGGCGCACGTGCCCTCAACGCCTGCATCCTCTTTTTGCCCCAGCTTGATGGCAGCGCCGTGCGCACGGTCGAAGGCATCAGCGCCCCTGACGGCACCCTGCACCCGGTGCAGCAGGCGATGATCGACGACCACGGATCGCAATGCGGCTTCTGCACACCGGGCTTTGTCGTGTCGATGGCGGTCGCACATCTGAATGGCGACCGAAACCACGAAGACGCCCTGGCGGGCAACCTTTGCCGCTGCACCGGCTATGCCCCGATCATCCGCGCGGCAGAAGCGGCCGCCGCTC
>Ga0213861_10004831_pt1 | contig 10910 bp, 10 predicted proteins | sample PICome_4_FD_160110 | JGI IMG/M metagenome (GOLD analysis project Ga0213861, IMG submission 160110) | Coastal seawater microbial communities near Pivers Island, North Carolina, United States - PICO131 | ecosystem: Environmental > Aquatic > Marine > Coastal | place: USA: North Carolina...
CAGCACTTCTTTGGAATGATTATGGAATTATTTGGGTCTCGGTCTACATAGCATTTGCTTCATTTTTGACTTTGTTATCAGTTTTATTTTTAACTGAAACCTTTCAAAATGATTTAAATGAAGATTTGCCCAATTAAATCTAGCTAAGAATCACAAAAAATAATATCATCTAATCTAACTGCAAAGGGGTGGCTTTATTGCCTGAGATCTTTACAGAAACCCTTTGAACCTGATCCATACAATAATGGCGGAGGAATTGCATGAAACCCATTAAAACTTATTTTTTTCTTTTTTTCTTTTCAATAAATTTAATATCAGAAGATATTGAAGAGGTTATAGTTCAAGGTAATTGGAGAGAGACGAGGCTCATTGAAGAAGACTCAAGCGTATTAGTTTTGAGCTCAAAAGAAACTCAGTCGGCTCCAATTAAACATTTTGAAAACTTATCTTATTTGATACCAAACTTGAATTTTGCAGCTAGCGACTCACGAGCTAGACATTTTCAAATTAGAGGTATCGGTGAAAGATCCGGGTATGAAAGGACACCTAATTCAGCAGTTGGATTTTTAGTAGATGATATTGATTATTCTGGACAAGGAGGAATTGCAACGACTTTTGATGTTGATCAAATTGAAGTCCATAGAGGGCCACAGGGCTCTAGAATCGGATCAAGCGCTATGGCTGGGCTAATTTATATAAAAACCAAAGAACCAACAAAAGAATTTGAGGGAGTTAGTGAAATAACGACTGGAGCATATGGAACTAGAAATGTTGGTATAGCTTTTGGTGGATCGGCACAAGATGATAATGAAGACTTTACATACAGAATAGCTTTAAGAAAAGACTACTCTGACGGTTTTAGAAAGAATCTATATTCAGGTAGATCAGACGCTTCAAAAAAAGATGAATCAACTTTTAGGCTTAAGGCAAATTGGGAAATAAACTCAGAATCAACTATTAAATTTTTAATGACACAAATCGATCTTGATGACCCTGCAGATATATGGACCATCGATGGAAGTCTAAATACTCTATCCGATAGACCGGGCATGGATTCTCAAAAAACAGATGCTTATGGTATAAAATTTTTTCACGAAACAGATAATTTTGAATTTCAAAGCTTAACAAGTGTGACAGATACCAATGTTGTATTGAGCTATGATGCGGATTGGGGTAATTCTGCCACCCACGCGCCATATATTTATGATTATTTCTCTGAAACACAAAGAAAAAGGGAGACTTTTAGCCAAGAATTTAGATTTTTATCAAATTTAGCTGATTTAGATGTAAATAAAAGGTCTGAATGGGTACTTGGACTACATTTTTTTGAGTCCAAAGAGACAAACTTAAAAAATGATGATGGTATTTATGGCGATCCCCTGGATCCATATGGTCCTTATATAAGTGAAAGTTCATCAACAAGTAAATTCTCCGTTGATAATTTTTCTATCTTTGGAAATTTAAATTATCTGATAAATGATTCAACCACATTTAGCTTGGGTGCTCGCTGGGAAGATTCAGAGTCAACTTATTCAGATTCATTTGGAGAGTCGTTTAATCCATCGGATAAAATTTCAGGCGGAAAATTATCAATTAACAAAATTTTAAAACAAGATACTAATATTTTTATTAGTATTGCAAGAGGATATAACCAAGGTGGTTTTAATTTAAATCTTGGTCTCGATCCAAATTCAATAAATAGCAATCTTTACTATGATCCAGAATTTTTAACCAATTATGAGCTTGGACTAAATTCAAAAATTGTAAATTTAAATATGAATCTAGCTGCTGTGATTTTTCACTCTGACAGAAAAGATCAACAGGTTTTAATTTCAACTCAGGTCGATCCAACCGACCCAAATACTTTTACATTTTTAACCCAAAATGCAGCCGAGGGAACAAACAATGGAATTGAATTAGAAATAGATTTTCAGCTATCTGATAACCTAGATATATTTATTAATTTTGGGCTGCTTAAAACCCAGATTAAAAATTGGAAATCTAGACCAGATCTTCAAGGTAGAGCTCAGGCTCATGCCCCTGAAAAAAGTTATGCAATTGGATTTAATTGGAATCTAACAGAGCAATCAAATCTATCATTTGATGTGGTGGGGAAGAGTAGTTTTTATTATTCTGATTCGCATAACAATAGATCAAAATCATACTTCTTAACAAATCTAAGCTATAGCTATTTTAGCGGTCAGTGGACTTACTCTCTTTGGGGAAGAAATATTTTCGACGAGTATTATTCAACAAGAGGTTTTTACTTTGGAAATGAGGCTCCAAATTTTATTGATACACTCTATGAAAGACATGGCGACCCAAGACATATGGGTGTTACAGTGAGATATGATTTCTAATATTATTGGTTCTAGTTGGATAGAACCAACAGCAGTGATTCTTGCAATAGCATATTTATTATTAGCTATAAAACAGAACATAAGTTGTTGGTTTGCGGCGTTTTTTAGCTCTCTTTTATATTTTTTTGTTATGTATTCTGCAGGGCTTTATATGGAAGCAGGATTGCAAATATTTTATTGCATTATGGCTGTTTATGGGTGGACACAGTGGCGAATTACTTTGCCAGGAAACTCAAAATTTCTTGTAAAAACATGGAATAGAGATCAACACATTAAGGCAATATTATTAATCATTTTATTAGCGATAGTCTCGGGCTGGGCTCTTGAAAAATTTACAAATGCTGCCCTGCCTTTTCTTGATTCCTTGACAACATGGGGAGCCATAGTTACCACCTATATGGTTGCTAAAAGGCTTTTAGAAAATTGGATCTACTGGTTTGTAATAGATACAATTTCTGTGTTTTTATTTTACTCAAGAGGACTAATTTTGACCTCAATATTATTTTTAGTATATTTAATAATTATTTATTTTGGCTACAAATCATGGACTCAAATGAAAGATGAAATTAGTCAGAAAAGTTGAAAAAAAAATCTCATCAATCGATGGGGAAATTAAAATTATTTCACCATTAAAAACTGATCTTATTTCTGAAATTTTTCTTTGCACTTTTAACGATATCAAATCTGTCTTAAGACTTGATTTTGATTTACCAAATTGGTTACAAAATCAAAGGTATTCAGAATTTCAAATATTAAATTTTTTAAAAGACAAAAGGCAAGATCAAAATATTTTGTATCATGATTCTGACAGCGGGATTCTCATTAGGGAATTTCATGAAGGAAAAAAAATCTTAGATGACGAAATTAAAAAAAAAGAAAATTTATTTTCTTTGGGTAAAGAAATTAAAAAAGTCCATCAAATAGAAACAGACAATTTTTTAGTTAATGACTTCAACGATATTGTAGAAAATTACAGATCAATTCTAAAAAATAAAATTAAAAATGATTATTTCCTAGATCAAGGTTTTCAAATTTTTGATTCTCTTTCATATGAAAATGAATTGAAAATTTTTTCTCACAATGATTTAACTCTTGGAAATATCTTATGGAATAAGAAATGTTTTTTTATTGACTGGGAGTACGCATCTTTGAATAGTCCATATTTTGATTTAGCGTCAATAATTTCTTCTTACAATTTAAATAATAATGAAATTGTTCATTTATTAAGTGGATACAACAAAAATAATCACCTCAACACAGAAAAATTAAGAAATTGGACTAAATTTACCTACTTTTTAGACTATATATGGAGAATATGCCTCATAGAAACAACAAAATATGATGAAAAAACTCTTAATATTAGCTTTTTAAAGAAAAATTTATCTACTTTTAGTTAATTCTACACATTTGTGCGATTTTTATCATATCTTGATGATGCTTAATTGAACTATCGACTATCTTGTATAATCTTTTAAGATAAGATATTAATCAATTATCAAAATGGATAAATTTAACGAAATTCTTACAAATCATATTTCTAATTGGAATATGGTTTGGTTCGGCCTTATTTTTTGGGGAAGCGTCATTAATGCTATAGCAGAGCTTTATTTAGTAAATAACAATTCAATATTTTGTTATTTGTTTGGTTTTTTACTGGGGGTTGTCGCAAAAATTAGAGGAACTTGGCTATGGAAGATATAAAAAACATACCAGAAGAATTTTCCTTTGAAAAAGAAAAAGAAATAGCTAGAAGCTTTTCAAAGCGCTTTCAATGGGAAATGATTTTGATTGGAGTTGGTCAAGCTACTGTTTGGTTATCTTTATGGCCGCTAGTTATTAATGGATATATTTCTTTATTTTTTGGATCATTAATTGCAACTATTTGTGCTTGCTTTGCATACTTGCCTTCACACGAAGCTCAGCACGGTAATTATTCTAGAGGAAATCCAAAGAGGCGTTGGATTGACTCTTTTGTAAGCCACTTCACCTTAATCACAATAATGTTTCCTCATGATTTAATGAGATGTACCCATATGAAACATCACGCTTACACTAATAATCCTGAGAAAGACCCAGATTATGATACTGCATCTGCAAAGTCATTATGGGAAGTTATCACTGCCACTCAGGTAGGCATAAAGAAATATGAATCAATTGCTGAAATTTTTGAAAATGACAATGCATTTATGAAATCTTTTAATAAAGGAGTGATTATAGGGATGATGTATAGAGTCATTCTTTTGACTCTTGTTGTAATGTTTCCTCTAGAAACACTATTGCTATGGTGGTTGCCAAGTAAGTTTGGAATAATTTATCTTTCAACTTTTTTTAGCTGGTACCCGCATTACCAAGCAGATATTGGAAGGTATAAAGATACTAAGTTCTGGAGTCATTGGATGCCTAGGTACCTAAACCATTCAATGCAACTTCATTTTGTTCATCACCTTCATCCAGGAATTGGTCATTATGATGAGCCTAAGGCTATTGAAGCACTAAAACCATTTCTAATTGCGAGAGAGGTTCCAGGAGCTGAAGATATACCCGAAAGTGTTAAATACAACCCTCTTATAAAACGCTAACTTTATATTATTTTTCTTGTTTTTTTAAATAAATTCTGTTCTAGTAAAAGATGATTTATTTACATAACGGGGGAGATTATGAAGATACTATGCGTTTTATACGATGATCCAAAAACAGGCATGCCAGAAAAGTATGCAAGAGACGACTTACCAAAAATTGAAAAATATCCAGATGGCATGACATTGCCCTCACCTAAGGCAATTGATTTTACTCCTGGAGAGTTATTGGGTTGTGTTTCCGGCGAGCTTGGCCTTAGAAAATTTTTAGAAGATGCTGGACATACCTTGGTTGTTACATCCGATAAAGATGGCGAGGGATGTGAGGCAGACAGGGAATTAGTTGACGCAGATATTGTTATTTCACAACCATTCTTTCCTTACTATCTAACTAAAGAAAAAATGGAGACTGCACCTAATTTAAAAATGGCAATTACAGCTGGAATTGGATCAGACCACGTTGATCTTCAAGGAGCTATGGATCACAACATAGATGTAGTTGAAGTTACCTACTGTAACTCAAGATCAGTTGCTGAACACATTGTGATGATGATTCTTTCAATGGTTAGGGATTACCATAACCAACATAGGATTGTGAACGAAGGTGGTTGGAATATAGCTGATGCAGTTCAAAGATCTTACGACGTTGAGGGCATGCATGTTGGAACTGTAGCTGCGGGAAGAATTGGTATTGATATGTTAAGAAAGATGAAACCTTTTGATGTTCATCTTCATTACTTTGACATTCATAAACTTTCTGATGAAGTCGAAGCAGAGTTAAATCTTACTTATCATGATTCTGTAGAGTCATTGGTTGCTGTTTGTGATGTAGTAAATATTAGTTGCCCATTACATCCAAAGACAGAACATTTATTTAATGATGACATGATCAACAAGATGAAGCGTGGTGCATATATTGTTAATACTGCAAGAGGAAAAATCTGTGATAAAGATGCTATAGCTAGAGCTTTAGAATCTGGTCAATTAAGTGGATACGCTGGAGATGTTTGGTTTCCTCAACCGGCACCAAATGATCATGTTTGGAGAACAATGCCCAATCATGGAATGACTCCTCACACATCAGGAACTTCTTTATCTGCTCAAGCAAGATATGCTGCAGGCGTTAGAGAGATTCTAGAATGCTTCTTTGCAGGCGAGCCCATAAGAGAACCATATTTAATTGTTCAAAATGGCGATCTTGCAGGAATGGGAGCTCATTCATATACAAAGGGTACCGCCACCGATGGTTCAGAAGAGGCTGCAGAATACAAAAAGTAAAACTTTAAAAATTCTTAAGTCTTGAATTAATAATTTCATCAGCCTGGGACATAATTCCATCAATTAAGTCCTGGACTGTTGGAATATCATTGACTAATCCAGCAACCATTCCGCACGACCAAGCTCCTGCTTCCATAGTACCCTCATGCATAATCTTTGGATAGACGCCGGCTACTTCATCAATAATATCTTCGAACTTTAGATCAGCACCCAGTGCTTTTTCTTTTTCCATTAAGCGCTCAACAGCCTCGTTATTGAGAACTCTTTCAGTATTTCTTAATGATCTCATAACAAGTCTAGTATCTAATTCAGATGCATTGACGATAGCCTCTTTAACATTTTGATGAACGGGAGCATCTTGTGTGGCAATAAATCTAGTGCCCATATTCATGCCCTCGGCTCCAAGCGCCATAGCTCCAACTAAACTTCTTCCATCCGCCATACCACCTGATGCAACAAAAGGTATTTCTAATTCATCTGCAGCTCTAGGCAGAAGAATAAAGTTAGGAATATCGTCTTCACCCGGATGACCTCCGCATTCAAAACCATCTACTGAAACAGCATCACAACCAATATCTTGTGCTTTTAAAGAGTGTCTCACTGAAGTGCATTTATGAATTATTTTTATTCCTGCTTCTTTAAGGGCTGGAAGATATTCTGCAGGATTTCTTCCAGCAGTTTCAACAACAGGTACTCCAGCATCAATAATTTCTTTTATAAGACCTGGATAATCTGGCGGAGTTAAAGAGGGTAGAAAAGTTAAATTTACTGCAAAAGGTTTGTCAGTCATTTCTTTGCATCGAGCTATTTCATTAGCTAATTTTTCAGGAGTACCCTGAGTTAAGCCTGTAATAGTTCCAAGTCCACCAGCATTAGAGACAGCTGCAGCAAGCTCAGCAAATCCTACATGATGCATACCACCTTGAATAATAGGGTGCTCAATTCCAAATAGTTCTGTTATTTTAGTTTTCATCATTCTCTCCTTTATTTTGATCAGCCAAACTTTGATAAAATTCTTCAAATTGTTTTTGCAATCTTTGCATTCCAGATATCCATCTATCTCTATCGTTGCCTTTTCTTTGAACATATTCACCAACTTCTTTGTGAGGTAGCACTAAGAAGCTTTCATTTTCAATTGCGTCTAAAACATCTTTTGCAACGACATCGGGCTCAAGCATTCCATCCACTCCAGCGACTCCAGCACCTTGAGCAGTCATAGCAGTTCTTACGGCTTGTGGGCAAAGACATGAAACGCCAATTCCTTTTTGACCATAAGTAATTTTTACCCATTCGGCAAAACTTACCGCCGCCGATTTAGTAACAGCATATTGGGCGGCGCCTATTTGGGATAACAGTCCTGCAGCTGATGCTGTATTCATTAAATAACCCTCACCTCTTTCAAGCATTTGGGGCAAGACATGCCTTGCAGCATGAACATGAGACATTACATTAACGCCCCAAGTATTATTCCATTCTTCAGATGTAGTTTCTAAAAGCATAGGAGTACCACCGATTCCGGCATTAGAACAAAATATATCAATCCCCCCTGAATATTCGTTTGCTTTTTCAATTACATTAATAATATCTTGTTCATTAGACACATCAGCGGTCACAGCAAGTCCGTTAACTTTTTCTGCAATTTCCTTAGCACCACTTTCATTCATATCTACGCATACAATAGACTGAGCTCCACTCGCATGAAATTCTTCACATAATGCCAATCCAATTCCACTGGCAGCACCTGTGACCACAACTCTTTTATCTTTAATTTTCATATCTTTATCCTAATATTTGTTCACAACCTGTTCCATCAAGAAAAGCCCTAACTCTTGATTTGTCATCTGCATTTAATTTATCAAATTCTTCTTTAATCCAATTTAAACATTTAGCTTGATAAGAGAATGTTTTTTGTTTCCATAGAGATCCATCGATTTCAGTCTCCCACGTTTCTTCACCTTCAATAATTGCTCTTGCATTAGCAAGCAATGCTGGAACATACATTTTGCCAAACTCCTTCATAATTTCTTTAAGGGAGTCAGGGCTGTCTTCAAGGGAAGTCCAATTACTATTATCAACATCATGACCCGAAAGGTCAGTCATGATATCAAGCCAAGAAACAAGCCTTAACGATCTATCATATGTAATTTTTCTTGATGTAGGATCGAAATTGATGAGCTGTGTTAATTGTCCATATATAGCAAAGTCAGCAGAGGAAGGTTTTTCTCCAAATAAAAACTTGCTGACAGATAAATGATTATCCATTAATTTTACAAATCTTTTATAACTGCTATCTATCAAAGCTGCAGTTGTATCATTTGACCCTACAACCCATAACCTTCCATGCTGTCTATCATAGATATATTTTTTTACTTCTTTTAATGTGTCAGCAGCCATATTTACAGCAAGATCACTTAAAGGAAGGACGGTTGATGCATTATCAGCATCCTCATCAAAATACCACCTGTAATGAAACATATATTTTGTAACCCATTCATCACCAAAATCTTCTAATAAATAGTTTATAAAAGATAGAGCGGGGTCTTCTGGTAACAATTTTCTATCAGGATACTCGTTTTCAAATCTTTTAATAATAGGTGTAGTGTCGGTAGTTGCTTTTAATTCACCACTATCATCTTTTAAAAGAAGAGTAGGCAGTAAAATAGGCTTTGGCGGCTCTATACCTTCTAGTTTGCTTAATCTTCCTGGAACATCACCCATAAAAACTTCATAAGCAATATGACGATATCTCAAGATGGATATCATTTTTTGAGTATAAGGGGAGGCCGGAGCTCCAAAAACTTTTATTTTTCCTTTCATTTTTTTCCTATCTTAATTTTTAATTTGACCAATATAGATATTCATCACCCTCTTCGAATTTCTGCCCATCATATTTATCAATCATTACTGGAGTTTCATATGATGCTGGAAATAAAGGATCATTTTGTTCAGAGTTGAATTTTGTCATAAGCTCTTCAATCTTTCTTGCTACCTCTGGGTGACTTTCAATAAGATTGTTTGATTCTAATGGATCAACTGAGGTATCAAATAACCAACGAAAATTCTCCTTTTTGCTAATTATATATTTCCATTTTTCATGTAAGACCGATTGATGATTTCCAGATCGCCAAAAAAGTGTTTTATGAGGTTTAGATTGCTTTTCATTTTTTATAAAGGGTAATAAATCAACACCATCTAATGTATGTATAGACTTAATTCCAGCAGCTTTAGCAATAGTGGGAAAAATATCAAAATGATGAACAGCACTATCTGATTTTTTTCCTGGATTGATTTCATCAGGCCAACTAACAATATAAGGAACTCTGATTCCTCCTTCAAAAAAGCTTATCTTCCAGCCTCTATATGGCTTATTAATATCTTCTAATTCAATATAATTGGCCCCACCATTATCGCTTGTGAATACGATTAAAGTCTTGCCGTATATTTCCAACTCTTTTAACTTCTCAACAATTTTACCAACACTTCTATCTAAAGAATTTATCATTGCTGAGTACACCTGTAGATTATGGCCATGCATATGACTCATTTGCTCATAATCACTTCTTAGTGCCTGCAGTGGATTATGGATTGCCCAGTGACTAAGATATAAAAAGAAAGGTCTATTTCTATTGTTTTCAATAACTTTTAATGCTTCATCAGTATAGTAATCTGTAACATATTTATCAGGTGCAAATGGGTCACTTTTATTAAAAGTTGCAGAATACTGACCAATGCTCCAAATCATCTTATCAATTCTTGTATCAAACTTTGCATTTATAACATCAGGATGATCTTCAGGTAGATAGAGTGGCCCAATAAGACCTAAGGAATCTTGAAAACCTTGGCTAAGTGGATCCATGCCATATGCTTCACCAAGGTGCCATTTTCCTATGTGAGCAGTGTAATATCCTGCGTCTCGTAAAAGTTCTGCAATAGTAATTTGTTCAGTTGGCATTCCTTGCTCCATAAAAGAAGGAATATTAGAAACTACTTCTCGATCGATCCTTGTTTTTAATTCAGAATCATCTTCTTCAGCAAGCCAATTTATAACCATTCTTCCTAGAGTAGGGATTGGAGTAAATTCATAACCAAACCTAGTAGGGTACTTTCCAGTCATTATTGACGCTCTTGATGGGGCACAGGTGGCATTAGCGGCGTAACCCCTCGTAAATAGGATTCCGCTTTTTGCTAATGCGTCAATATTCTTGGTTTGAAGCGTTCCATCAGCCGCTCCACCATTGTGAATGGATATATCGTTATAACCCATATCATCAGCTAAAATTAATATTATATTTGGTCTATCATCTTTGCTTGGAGTCTTAGGGCCTTTAGACCAATTAGTTGGAATATTTTCTTGAACAGTGGCATTTGATATTTTTGGTATAGCCCAAATAAGAATATTTACTTTATATTGCCAAGCTAAAAAACTTGAAATTATTATTACCATAATAGTAACGGTGAGTTTTTTAGTCATGTTCTAACCCGACAATAATTCCCTCATTTGGATTTATATCTCCACTTACAAATTTCTCATATGTAGATATAAAATTTTCTAGCCCATTAATCTTTTTAACTTGCATCCAATCAATACTTTGATTAGATCTTGCTTTCATAAAATCAGTAGTCTTTTGGTTATAGCCTTCATAGCCCCAATCTTTAACTCGTTTTTGAATATGACCTGGAGCGAAAAAAAATTCTG